>ERZ1740070.65-NODE-65-length-80836-cov-14.797056_pt1 | contig 80836 bp, 76 predicted proteins | sample MGYA00581734_ERZ1740070 | MGnify/ENA primary metagenome ERZ1740070 (study PRJEB43018, sample SAMN04849744) | marine metagenome | isolation source: floating plastic debris | place: Pacific Ocean | collected 2008-09-01 | study: EMG produced TPA metagenomics assembly... | reverse complement strand
CCCAGCTCTGTTAACTAATACATATATATTCGCCTCCAAGAGGTATGTCCTCAACTCTTAGGTGCAAGGAGCCAGCTCACATGGGAACTGCCAAGACCTTTATGCTACTCGCCGCGCTCACCGCTCTTTTTATGGCGGTCGGCTATTTGGTTGGAGGGCCTATGGGGATGGGCATCGCATTTGTGATCGCCGGGGGACTCAACCTCTTCTCTTACTGGAACGCCGACAAGATTGTCCTGCGCATGCAAGGCGCGCGGCAAGTCGATGATAATGAGCGCAGTCCGATTATCCGGACCTTTGTTCAGGACACGAAAGCGCTTGCCCAATCTGCTGGCATGCCGGAACCGAAGATTTACATTATCGACACGCAGCAGCCGAACGCATTCGCTACTGGCCGGGACCCACAGAACGCGGCTGTCGCGGCGACAACGGGCCTACTCAATATCCTGTCGCGCGAAGAGACAGCTGGCGTCATGGCGCATGAGCTCGCGCACGTACAGAACCGCGACACGCTGACCATGACGGTCACGGCAACGATTGCCGGAGCGATTGGGATGCTTGCGAACTTCGCGCTCTTCTTCACCAACCGCGAGCGCGGCGGAATGCTAACCGGCATCGCCATCATGATTTTCGCCCCCATGGCGGCAGGGCTGGTCCAGATGGCGATCAGTCGGTCGCGCGAATACGAAGCTGACAAGCGCGGCGCAGAGATTTGCGGCAATCCACTCTGGCTAGCCTCAGCACTCGCGAAAATTGATCGCGGCGCCCGCGCCACGGTCAACCGGCGCGCTGAACAGAACCCGGCTATGGCACACATGTACATTATGAACCCGCTCGCCGGGAAACGCGGAGATAGCCTGTTCTCAACACATCCCGCGACACAAAACCGGATTGAAGCGCTGCAACGACTCGCCGCAGAGATGGGTGTTGAACCTTCAAGTGTGCGGCCTCGCCGCGCCGCTGGCCCCTGGGGATAAAGATCCACTTGTCTAAATCAAAAGCCCAAACCGCATGAGCGGCGCCAAGACGCGCCTTGCCGCTGCGCAGCTGCTCATGCTGGTGCTGGAAGAACGCCGAACGCTCGACGAGGCGCTCGCCACGACAGATGCATTCGATCAGTTGAGCGGCCCCGATCGCGGCTTTGCCCGCGCCATGGCGAGCGCTGTCCTACGCCATCTTGGCCGAATAGACTTAGGGATCGCGCCCTTCTTGGACCGCCCGCTTGAGACAGCGACACCGCCATCGCGCGCGCTATTGAGAGTGGGCGCCGCGCAGGCTTGGCTGCTGGAAACGCCGGATCATGCTGTGGTCGGCGAGACTGTTGCAGCCGCGAAAATGTGGCCGCGGGCGCAGCGCGCCACGGGCTTCTTGAACGCGGTCCTCCGCAAAACTGTCTCTGATCGGTCAGCATTTGATGCCGCACCTGTGGAGGCCAATTGGCCCGCCTGGCTGCGGACAATGATCACAGAAGGGCTTGGCGCGAAGGCTGCTGCTTCGCTGGCAGTGGCACAAACGCAGATGCCGGAAACCTATCTCACGCCCAAAACGGGTGATGCCGCCGCTTTGGCGGATCAAGTTGACGGCGCGATCGTCGCAAACATATCGGTCAAAGTCGAAACCAACGCCGTCGATGCCTTGCCGGGTTATGAAGAGGGCGATTGGTGGGTCCAAGATATTGCCGCCACCCTGCCCGCACGCATTCTCGGTGCGAAGACTGGCGAGACCGCCTTAGATATCTGCGCGGCGCCTGGCGGCAAGACCCTACAACTTGCCGCAACGGGCGCCCATGTCACCGCGATTGATCGCTCAAAACCTCGCCTGAAACGGCTCAAACAAAACCTTTGGCGCACCAAGTTTAAGGGCGAAGTCGAAGTCGTCCAAGCCGACGCAACTGAGTGGAGACCAGACGTTCCAGTTGATCGGATTCTACTGGACGCCCCCTGTTCGGCGCTCGGAACACTTCGGCGGCATCCAGAAGGCGCCTGGATCAAGTCCCCCGAAGATGTTGCTCGTTTCCCAGACATTCAGGAACGCTTATTGAGAGCCTGTCTCGATATGCTCAAACCGGGTGGAACGCTCGTCTATTGCGTATGCTCCCCGCTGCCACACGAAGGATTAGACGTGGTTGAGCGCGTGCTTGCCGATACGAAGGCTTCACGCCAACCTATTCCGCCCGAAGATATTGAGGGCTTCGAGTCCTGCCGAACAGCCCGCGGCGATCTTTTGACGCTGCCCAACGGTCAGTTTGGCTATGACGCCTTTTACATCGCCCACCTGAAGCACGAATCCTAACCAAATTGTCATAAAAACAACCCCTTTTGCCCCAATCATGCCTTTTCAGGTTCATAAGACGTTCAGCCATAATCGGTGAGAACCCTCCCATAGTTTCCCGTGCATAAGGAGCACACCAAATGACGACGATTGTCTCTGCCGTGAAGGCCCCAACCAAACTCTTTGCTGGCGGTATCGCTGCAATGACCCTTGCTATTGCCGGCTGTCAAAGCAGCTATGGCGCCAACACTGTTAGCTCTAGCAGCGTCGGCTACGCCATGACGGTTAAGCCAGGCGTAGTGACCAGCGTACGCGCTGTCACGATCAAGCCAGATCGCTCGATCATCGGCACTGCAACAGGCGCCGTGCTTGGCGGTCTCGCAGGATCTGAACTCGGCGGCGGCGACAAAGCTCAAACTGCTGGCGCCATTGGCGGCGCTGTGCTTGGCGGCATTGCCGGTAATATGCTCGGCACCGCAGCCGGCACGAAACAAGGCCTCGCGGTCACAGTTGAGTTTAATGATGGCAATGTGAAAGCCTTCGTCCAGCCGGCTGACACCAATCTTCAGCCAGGCCAGCCAGTCAATGTCGAGTTCCGCGAAGATGGCGCTTATGTTGTACCGGTGCAATACGCTGCTGGATACTAGATCAGCACTGCCTAAAACCATCAATCTAAGCTGCCGCTAGCCTTGTGCTGGCGGCAGTTACGTTTTAGGCGTTCAGCATGAGTGAGGTGTTGATTTCACCGTCGATTCTGTCGGCGGATTTCGCTGAATTGGGCGCAGAGATACGCCGAATCGATGATGCTGGTGCAGACATGATCCATGTCGATGTCATGGACGGTCACTTCGTGCCGAACCTGACCTTCGGACCACCCGTGATTGAAAAGCTGCGGCCGCATACGGATAAGCCGTTCGATGTCCACCTCATGATTGCGCCGGTAGATCCCTATATTGGCGACTTCGCCAAGGCGGGTGCAAACATTCTGACCGTGCACCCTGAAGCCGGACCACATCTCCATCGCACCCTACAGGCCATCCGCGCCGCTGGCATGAAGCCTGGGGTCGCACTAAACCCTGGCACCCCAGCTGAAGTGGTAGACCCCGTGATCGATGATGTTGATCTCATACTCGTTATGTCCGTCAATCCGGGATTTGGCGGACAGAGCTTTATCGAGAGCCAATTGCGCAAAATCGAGATCTTACGCCAGAAAATCGATGCCACCGGACGAGACATCATCCTGGAAGTGGATGGCGGTCTTAATCCTGAGACCGCGCCCCGGGCCATCTCGGCCGGCGTCACAGCAATTGTTGCTGGTTCAGCAGTCTTTCGTGGCGGACCGAGCGCCTATGCCAAGAACATTGCCGCCTTGCGCGCGCCCGTCACCGTCTAAGGCCAGCCCTTCCCAATGAGTGAAGCTCTTCCCTCTGAACCGCTCAAAGCCAAGCGTAACGACGCAGAAGATGCGGCGATCTGGGAAAAGTATGCCGGGCGCCCCGGCGAGGATGCGAAAGTCTCAGCCGTCCATCGCCTGCGAATTGCGGGCAGCGCACCGGAAGGTTTTGGCCTCCATATGCGCCATATTATACCGCCGGATGAACTCCGCAGCGAAATGTTGATGCGCGGCGTTTGGCGGATCGGAATGGATCGCTTGACGCTCGAAGATGGCGCCGCGCCTTGGTCAAGCATCATGCCATCCCGGCACTATGCCAACCGCCTTCACCGGTTCGATTGGCTACCGGACCTGTTCACGCAGGGCGACACGGGTGCGGATCGAGCCCGTTTCTTGGTCGATGATTGGATCGAGAATTTTGGTCGCTTTGACGGGTTTACCTGGCGCATGGGCTGCGCCGCCGATCGTGTTTGGAATTGGATGCGTTGCGGCGCTGCCCTATTCGAACAAGGCCTACCAGAAGCCTGCGACAACCGCCTCGAAGCGCTTGGCCGCCAAGCCCGGCACGTCCTTGCTCTCGTGGATTCGGAACTCGAGCCGCAAGCGCGGTGGCGCGGGTGCACATTGGCGGTCGCGCATGCGCTTTGCCTGGGCCGCGGCAAAGGTCTGGACGACGCCGAAATGCGACTCGAAAGCGAATGTACTGCGCAGTTCTTTGCGGATGGCGGGCATGTTAGCCGGTCACCAGCAAGAGCTTTGCGATGCCTGTCTGACTTGATCGCCATTCATGATCTGCTGACCCGAAGCGACCGTGACGTTCCCGAATTTCTGACCCGTTGGATCGCGCGCATTGGCGGCATGGTCGCCTTCTTTAAAGCTGGCGACGGGGCCTTACTGCCTTTCCATGATGGAGATGAGCGCTGGCCTGAAGCCGTCGATGCGGTCCTGGAACATATGGAAACTCCGCCGCGGCGCTTCTCTGTGGCGCCAAAGTCTGGATTTCATAAGCTCCAGAAACAAAACACCGTCCTCACGCTCGACGCTGGCGCTGCGCCCGAACCTCCCTTCGGAGACAAGGCGCACGCGGGCGCATTGGGATTCGAGCTGCATGATGGGGAAGCGCGGATCGTGTCTTCCTGCGCCTGCAGCCCCGAAATCGATATCGCGTTTCGCGCTGCTGTCCGTCATTCCAGCGCACATTCAACGCTTGTGCTGGCAGATACGGACTCATCAAAGTTCACCCCGAACGAAGATACCCGCCTCCTCTACCCGCTAGGCCCTGAAGGCATCTCCGCAAAACGCCTTGAAGAAGATGATGAGATCTGGCTCGATGCGCAGCATGGCGGTTACAAGCGTGACTTTGGCCTGCTGCACCGACGTCGTTTGTTTATGTCTGGCGATGGCCGCCGACTGACCGGCGAAGACTCGCTCGCTCGACCAGTATCAGCCGGCACGACTGAAGATAACGCGCCGATCAGTTATGCATTGAGATTTCATCTGCATCCGACCGTCGACCCTGAGATGACCGGAGATTCGATCCTGCTGCGAAGCGAGTTCGGTGTAAAATGGCGGTTCAAATCGAGCCACGCTAAGGCCAAACTGGACGAGACGATCTATCTAGGGAGAGGGATCATCGAGCGAAGTAAGCAGATTGTCCTAAGTGGTCAGGCTTTACCCGACAGCGACGGCTCTGGACCACCCAATTGTATCCGCTGGGCGTTCCTAAAGGTAGATAACGGATGAGACCGCAGGCCGAAGCAAGACGGGCGATGGCCCTGACACTCGGGTTCGACGCGGCCGCAGCCTTTATTGCGATGCTGATGTCGATTCAATACCGTTGGATAGCCACCGGCGGTGCGCCACCAGACTCTTGGCAGACATCTTTGATTGCAGCGGGAGCGTTTGCGCTGGCCGCATCCATTGCTTTCTTTGCTATGCGTGTTCACCGCCAGGTGTGGCGCCATTCGGGGTGGCCGGATGCCGTGCGGATTATTCAAGGCGTGCTCCTCACAGCTTTGATTTTCATTCCGATCGTCTTTCTTTGGAATCGCTGGGTCGGCTTCCCAAGGACCAGTTTGCCACTCGCTTTGCTCATTTGGGTCACCCTAATTTTTGCAGGCCGCATGGTCGCTCTGACGCGCTCAACACGGCGACCGTTTCAGATTTTCCGGGGTATTCGAGCCGACGCGCCCCCCGCAATCCTCGTCGCGAACGCAACAGAAGCCGCGGACGTATTGCGCGACTTGCAAGCGACCAAAGGCGGCGCACCTGTTCGGATCCTCGGCCTGATTGAAGCAGATGGTGCAGAACCCGGCCGAGCGATTCGCGGCGTGCCGGTGTTCGGCGACCTCGGCGAGCTTGGCAAAATGTTGGACCTGCTCGCCGTGCGTTATGATGAGACGCCATGGGTGGCGGTCGCAGGCAGTGTGCGTGCTAGGGATACGATGAACCAAGTCCTCGAGCTTGCCACCCAGCATGGCTCAGAAGTGATGGCCCTCGGCTCAAACCGGGAAGGCCTACACTTGCAGCGTGTGCGCCCAGCCGACCTGTTGGCTCGTCCGGTCCGAAAGCTGGAGATTGAGCCACTACGCAATCTGCTCGAGGGTAAACGCGTATTTGTGACGGGTGCTGGCGGGACCATCGGATCACAGCTGGTTCGCCAATGCGCCGCTATGGGCGTCTCACAGCTGACCCTTTTTGATGCGTCTGAGTTCAATCTCTACGATATCGATCTCACTCTACGCGAGTCATTTCCGGACCTCGACGTGTTCGCCCAAATTGGCGACGTGCGGGACAAGAAGCGGCTCCTACAAACCGTCCAACAGGCTCAGCCCGATATCATGATCCACGCGGCAGCGCTTAAACATGTGCCATTGATGGAAATGAATGCGTGCGAAGCGATCCTGACCAATGTCGGCGGCGCGATTAACGCAGTCGATGTGTCGATTGAATGCGGCTTGGACCGGTTTGTGTTTATCTCGACCGACAAAGCCGTTGACCCTGACAATGTCATGGGCGCCACCAAAAGATTGGCAGAACTCGCTCTTGCTTATCGTGCCAAAGATACACAGTTGGCCGTCTCGATGGTTCGCTTCGGCAATGTACTCGGTTCTTCGGGCTCTGTGGTCCCCCTATTTGAACGGCAGATTGCTGCGGGCGGACCTTTAACGCTCACAGATGATCAAGTCTCGCGCTACTTCATGACCGTTGAAGAAGCCGCCTCGCTTGTTCTGCAAGGCGTCGCGCACAATGGCAGCCCGGGTGAGGCTTCGCTCTATGTCCTTGATATGGGCGACCCGATCCGGATCCGCACGCTTGCTGAAGCGATGATCCGCATGAAGGGCATGGTTCCGTATCAAGAGATCAAAATTAAGACGACAGGCCTCCGCCCTGGCGAGAAGCTGCACGAAGAGCTGACTTATTCTGATGAGCGACTCATCGCCACCGGAATTAACGGCCTCAACAAAGTCACACCTGAGAGCCGTAAAGTTGAACCAGCCGGGTTTGGGAGGACAATAGACGCGCTCCTATCCGTCGCGGCAGAACGCCACCAAACAGACGCCCTGAAGATCCTTGGCCAATTGGTTCCGGCTTATGATCCACCGAATTGCAAGGATGAGATGACGGAAGCCCGTTGACGCCAGTGGGACTCGTGATAGGCGGGCGAGCGTGATCAGCCCCTAGCCTGAAAGCCGCTCAATGACCCAAGCCACAAAAGTTCGCCGCGCCCTGATTTCCGTTTCAGACAAGGAGGGACTCGTTGAACGCGCGAAAGCCCTTGCCGGATTTGGCGTTGAATTGGTTTCGACCGGCGGCACGTCCCGCGCCCTCAAAGAAGCGGGCCTAGACGTCAAAGACGTCGCAGACTTGACCGGCTATCCCGAGATGATGGATGGACGCGTAAAAACGCTTCATCCAGCCGTTCATGGCGGCTTGCTTTATCTGCGCGACAATGAAGGCCACAAAGCTGATGCAGAGCGTCACGGCATTGAGGCGATCGATCTGGTCTATATCAACCTCTATCCATTCGAAGCGACCGTCGCGTCGGGCGCCGGGTTTGAGGACTGTATCGAGAATATCGATATTGGCGGCCCGGCCATGCTGCGCGCCGCGGCGAAGAATGGCGACTTTGTCTCTGTCTGCACCGATGGCGGCGATCTCGACGCCGTCCTGGCTGAAATGGCAAGCACGGGCGGCCGGGTGAGCCGCGATACGAGCCGTAAACTTGCTGCGAAAACCTATGCGCGCACCGCCGCCTATGATGCCGCGATTTCTGGCTGGTACGCGAAACAACTCGGCGACACTGCGCCCGATTGGGTGGGCTTTGGCGGAAAGCTTGGCGAGGCCCTCCGCTATGGCGAGAACCCGCACCAGAACGCAGCTTTTTACGTTACCGGAGAAAACCGCCCAGGCGTCGCTACCGCGCGCCAGCTTCAGGGCAAGGCGCTCTCCTACAATAACATTAACGACACCGACGCCGCTTATGAACTTATTGGAGAGCTTGGCGACCAGGTCCCTGCGGTCGCCATCATCAAACATGCCAATCCGTGCGGCGTGGCGCTTGGTGACACCGTGATCGACGCCTATCGAGAGGCGCTTGCTTGCGACTCCACCTCTGCTTTTGGCGGCATTGTCGCACTCAATCGTCCGCTCGATGAGGCAACGGCCCAGGAGATCACATCCATCTTCACCGAAGTCGTGATTGCCCCTGGCGCTGATGATGCGGCCATCGAGGTCTTCAAAAAGAAGAAAAACCTACGCCTCCTGCTCACGGACGGTCTACCTGATCCGGCCGCACCAGGAACGTTCGTAAAAACCGTAGCGGGCGGCTTACTCGTCCAGGATCGCGACTTTGGCCGGATCACAAAAGACGATCTGAAAGTCGTGACAAAGATCGCCCCAACAGACGCCCAGCTGGACGATCTGCTATTTGCATGGCGCGTTGCCAAACACGTGAAATCTAACACGATTGTCTACGCGAAGGATCGTGCGACCGTCGGTATTGGCGCCGGACAAATGAGCCGGATCGATTCCGCCCGGATTGCGGCGCGCAAAGCGGAAGATGCCAAAGAGAAAGAGGGGTTTGACGCCTTGCGGACGACCGGTTGTGTGGCCGCATCAGATGCGTTCTTCCCATTCCCGGACGGAATGCTCGCCGCCGCCGCCGCTGGCGCCAGTGCAATCATTCAACCCGGCGGCTCTATCCGCGATGACGATGTCATCGCCGCTGCGGATGAGGCAGGTCTTGCCATGGTACTCACGGGAATGCGTCACTTCCGGCACTAGCGCGATCACCCATCGCTCTGTTAGCTAGCGCCTATGAGCACGCTTCCGCCGCCTTTCGATGAGCATGGCCAGCATTGGCTGAAAATCCGGGTCTATTATGAGGACACGGATTTCACCGGCATGGTCTATCACGCCAACTATTTGCGCTTCTTCGAGCGGGGACGCTCTGACTTTTTGCGCGATGCGGGTGTGAGCCACCAGAATCTATTGGCGCGTGAAACGCCCGCCGCCTTCACGCTGACCAATGTCGAAGTTGATTATAAGCGCGCCGCAAAAGTCGATGACTTGCTGACCATCCGCACCCGCAGCCTCGGCGTGAAAGGGGTGCGGATGTATTTTGAACAAACCTGTTTGCGCGGCGACGAGGTGGTTGCAGAAGGCCGGATCACCGCCGTCATGATCCACACTGATGGTCGACCGATGCGGCCGATCCCTGACGTGGTAGAGCAGCTGAAACCGTTTGAGTATCAGCCACCCTCCGACCATTGCTAGCTGCGGATCTTACTGAACGACATCTTGCCATTCAGCATGTTTCTCCAAGGTCGCTTTCGCAAACGGGCAGAGCGGGATAATCTTAAAACCTTCAGCGCGCGCATCATTGACGGCCGCCTCGACCAGCTTTTTACCGACCCCTAGACCGCGCATTGAATCTGGCACACCGGTATGATCGATAATGATGCGAGTGGCGCCGGCTCGCGAGTAAGTCATCTCTGCTTCATCGCCATTGATGATCGTTACATAACGTCCGCCCTTGGGACCATCTTCACGGATAATCGTAATCTCAGACATCAACGCCTCCTTTGTGTTAAAGAGAGATAGGTCAAAGCCTGAGCGGCGACCATGGTAAGCAATCTGAATTGTCTTATCCGGAAATCGCATGGCAAATGTTGGTTTAGATGTCAGTACCTGTCAGCAGAACGCCGTAATGTAGGCAATAGCCAAGGGAGGATGTGATGGCGAAGAAAACAGCGCGCGAGAAGCTCGCGGTCAAAAAAGACATCAAGAAGGTTGTGATGGATAAGGCTTGGGGCGGCATGCAACCGGGCGATAAGATGCTGGTCGCGACGCCGCAAATCGTCGATGCCTACATTCGAGATATCTCGCACGGCAAGACAGAAACCATCACAGACATGCGTGATGCGCTCGCGGCCGCTGAAGGTTGCTCCGGCACATGCCCGATGTCGACCGCAATCTTCGTTCGCATGGTCGCTGAAGCTGCGCTCGAAGACATTGCTGATGGTAAAACCGTCTCTGAGGTCAGTCCTTTTTGGCGCATGATCACCAGCAAAGACAAAATGGCCAAAAAACTGAATGTCGATCCTGCCTGGATCGATGAGCAGCGGGCGCTTGAAGCGAGTTAAAACTCGGCGCGATAAGGCGCTGAATGCGCTGGTCTTGATCGACTAGCTTAAGATCGCGGGCAACTGCGCCTGTAAGAAAGCTTTGATTTGCTGGTCCCTATCAGCCGACTTAGCGCCTAAAACACCCCTGAACGCTTCAGGGATATGCTCCACGGCAGCATCGCTCTGTCCGCCAAAAACATAATGATCAAAAACGCTGCGCCATGCCGCTTTGTCATTCTCGGGCAAATCGCGGATCACTAAGAGGGCGAGCGCCAACACATTCATAGGCGACCCGTCTCGCAATTCATCAAACCAATAATTCACCAGCACATTTAGCGGACCCTCAGATTGAACAAAGTGCCACCAAAGGCTTGGCAAATAGAGTGCGTCGCCGGGGTGGAGCTCTGCAATCTTCGCGTGTTGGAGCGCTTGCTCGAACTTCGGAAATTTTTCGAGGTCAATATTTGACAGATCAACCATGCTGGCAGGTTGTCCAGCCATATTATAATCGATCGGCCCGATATAAAGATTCTCAATTTGGTCCGGCGGAAAAATCACAAACCGCCGAACCCCTGAAACGACACAAGCAATGTTCTCAGAAATGTCGAAGTGAGGCGCAACTTTGGAAGCGTTGCCAACCCAAATCTTCGGAACGATGTCTTGCCCTAATAACGGCATGGGATTGCGCGCAGCGAATTCCGGCAGCGTCTGCGCGGTTGGCGACGCACCGGCATAGATGCCCATCTGCTCTGGCTGATCTTTCTGCTCGAGCAGCTTGTCCAGGATTGCCTTAAAAGGTGCCTCGCGCATTTCGAAATTGAATCGGCGCATATCGTCCGAATAGAAATAGCGACCTTTTGTTCTGGGCGGGGCCACGAAGGTTGGGACAGACGCGCCAACATCAAGCCGCTTAAGATAGTCGACCAATTGCGCATGGGAGCTGCTCGCGGCATCGACAATCGGCCACGACTCAACCAGCCCCTTTAACAGAACAGGGCGTCCCTTTTTGCGAACCTTCGTATCGAAGTCTTCACGGGACAGGCTCGTGGCCGATTCAACCTTTGGGAGCTCGTAATCAAAAATAGAGGTCGGGTTCAATTCAAGCAGGCTCCTTATCGCGAAAGACCAGAGAGATCTTATCCGTCTGCGATAGTAAATAGCTCTCATTTTGCCAACCTGGTTGAACGCGAATACGCAATTCATCTCCGGCAATTGCGGTCGGGCTTTCGATTAGCTTCAGCCTATGCTTAGCTGGTACTCGACAGGGATGGAGGATGCAGACATGCAGATCGAGTATCTTGAAATCGTAACGCCAGACGTCGACACGACATGCGCCGCGCTTGCTCAGCAAAACAGGACAACCTTCAGCGACCCCGTCGCCGAGCTCGGACAAGCGCGCTTGGCCGATCTATCAAATGGCGGCCGTATCAGCGTCCGCGCGCCAATGGCAGAGCACGAAACCCCGGTCGTACGCCCCTATATGCTGGTCACTGATATCGAAACAGCGATTGCGGACGCCCAGGCGGCGGGAGCGGAATTCGCCATGCTCGCCACCGAGGTGCCGGGCCAAGGCACATTCGCAATCTATATGCTGAGCGGAATTCAGCATGGGCTCTGGCAACGCTAGGCCAGCTCCAGCCTAGCTTGGCGCTTCTTTAAGCGGTATGGCCGCGCGATGAGATTACCGCCCCGCCCAGACCTGCATTGGAAAGAGGATGGAACGCCCGTCGATCAACGCGTCGGCGACGTCTATTACTCAGTTGAGGATGGCCTGGCGGAAAGCCGTGCGGTGTTCTTGGCCGGATGCGGTCTACCAGAAGCATGGCAAAAGAAAGCGCAATTCACGATCGCCGAACTTGGCTTCGGGACGGGACTAAACTTTCTCGCGACCTGGCAGATGTGGCGCGACACGCGCGCATCTGAGGGATGGCTGAATTTTGTCAGCTTTGAAGGCTTCCCTTTAGACGCTGATGACGTGGCGCGGGCACTCAAACCTTGGCCAGAGCTTGCTGATCTCGCCGCCAAGCTTTGTGCAAAATGGCCGCCCCGTGCCAAGGGAGTCCGCCGGATCAACTGGCCAGAGGAACGGATCAGCCTCACCCTGCATATCGGGCTGATCGAAGAAACTTTACCTCAAGCTGAATTTCGCGCCGATGCTTGGTTTCTAGATGGATTTAGCCCGGCCAAGAATGAAGCGATGTGGGATGATGGGCTTTGGCCGTTGATTGCGGAAAGGTCTGCACCAGGCGCGCGCGCAGCTACGTTCACGGTCGCTGGCGCGGTTCGGCGGGGGCTGATGACGGCTGGGTTCACGCCTGAGAAAAAACCAGGTCATGGTCGCAAAAGAGAGCGATTGGAGGCGGTCTTTGACGGCAACCAAGCCGCACCATCGCGCACGCTTTCTGCGCCTAGAAGCGTCGCGATTATCGGCGCTGGGATTGCAGGCGCATGCGTCGCATCTAGGCTATCGAAGCGCGGCGCGGCAGTAACCGTTTTCGAACGCAGCGCTGCCCCCGCGCAGGGCACGAGCGGCAATCCCTTGGCACTCGTCATGCCGCGCCTTGATGCAGCAGACACCGTGCAGGCGCGCCTGCTTATCGATGCGTATTTGAGCGCGCAGGCCTTTTATGCCGGGCAGCCAGGTACAGCGTACACAGAAACCGTTCACACGCCTCGTAACGAACAAGAAACTGAGCGTTTTCAGAGACTTCTTGAAGATCCACCATTGGGCTTAGAGCAATTAGAAGCGATCCGCGGCGGCGGCCTCTTGCATAAGAAAAGCCTGATCATAGAGCCGGCAAAACTGCTCCCCACCCTACTCGATGGTGCGGACATTCGATGGAAGGTTTCGGCAGATATTGAACTCGATGAGTGCGCCGTAAATGGCGAGACTTTTGACGCCGTGATCTTGGCGGGCGGCTGGCTAATGGACACGCTGTTTCCAGAGCTCGATCTCACAGGTCGTCTCGGACAAATTGAGTGGTATGAATCGGGCGTCGCGGCACCGGCCACAGCTCAAGCGAGCGGTCACTACGCTTTAGCGCTGGATCGAACCCGTCTTTGGGGCGCAACGTTTGCCGACCAGAACGGCCCTGAGCCTCAGACCAGTGAAGTAGCGAGCCAAGAGAACCTGGCGGCACTTGAAGCGCTTAATCCCTATTGGTGCCAGGACAGCAAAAGCGCCGATCTGAAAGCGCGCGCAGGCGTGCGGGCCACAACTGCAGATCGCCTGCCTTTGATTGGCGGTTTCCCAGACAAGGCCGCCCTAACCGCTGACCGACAGATACTCGAGCGCCGCGCTTGGACCATTGATACTAAAGCCTACACAATACCCGGTATTTTCGTGGCTGGCGGATTCGGGTCGCGCGGGTTTACATGGGCCCCATGGGCAGCGGATATTCTAACTTCAATCCTTTTCGAAGACCCCCTCCCTGCGCGCCGCGACGCCCTGCGAATGATTGTACCAAATCGGCAAATCCTTCGAAAGCTGAAGCGATCAACGCGCTAGAGGCTGCGAATCATCAGGTGAATGCGCTCACCAAAATAGAGCGAGCGCGAACGAATTTACCCGAAATGCGAGCATTGATGAAAAATGACAGCGCTGACTAGCAGTTTGACAGCGTTTACCTTGGCGCCAGGGGTGGCCTTGGCCAGGCCCTTGCAGTTCTATCCGCGGGTTCCGCGATGCTGGGTGTTGCGGGCAAACATTTAATGTACCCGCGAACACAATCTCAGGGGAAAAAATCAGTGTCTCAACAGAATGTAGAGTTGGCCGATCTCGGCATCGAAGCCGGCGAAATCCGTACGAATTGGTCAGAAGAACGCCTTTACGAGCAAGCCGTTCGCAGCGGTGAAGGCGAAGTCGCCAAGGGCGGCGCCCTGCTGGTAAAGACCGGCAAACACACAGGTCGCTCCGCCAAAGACAAGTTCACAGTTCGAGATGAAAGCACTGAGAATACAGTGTGGTGGGACAATAACGCCTCGATGACACCCGCCCATTTCGATGCGCTTTGGGACGATTTCCAAGCTCACCTGGCCGGTAAGACGCTGTACACTCAGCAATTATTTGGCGGCGCCGATCTAGATCACCGCGCCCCAGTTCGTGTCGTCAATGAGTTTGCCTGGCACTCTCTGTTCATTCGCCACTTGCTGCGCATTCCAACCGCTGACGAATACACCGACTTCGCGCACGAATTTACGATCATTAACAGCCCAAGCTTCCGCGCTGATCCGGCCAAACATGGCACAGTCTCGGAGACCGTGATCGCCGTGAACTTCGCGAAAAAACTCGTTCTGATCGGCGGTACAAGCTATGCTGGCGAGACCAAGAAGTCTGTCTTCACGATCCTCAACTACATCCTGCCGACCAAAGGCGTGATGCCGATGCATTGCTCGGTCAATGACGGCGGCAATAATGATGCGGCAATCTTCTTCGGCCTTTCGGGCACGGGGAAAACCACGCTTTCCGCCGACGCTAGCCGCACGCTAATTGGCGATGACGAGCATGGCTGGTCTGAGAATGGCCTGTTTAATTTCGAAGGTGGCTGCTATGCGAAGATGATCAATCTATCGCCAGAGAACGAACCAGAAATCTACGCCACCACGAGCATGTGGGGCACCGTCCTCGAAAACGTAGTGATGGACCCTGAAACCCGCGAGCTCGACTTCTTTGATAACACGCTGGCTGAGAACTCCCGCGGCGCTTACCCCATTTCGGCGATCGAAAATGCTTCGCTGAGCGGGCGTTGTGGTCAGCCTAAAAACCTGATCATGCTGACCTGTGATGCGTTCGGCGTGATGCCGCCCATCGCCAAGCTGACGCCTGAGCAGGCAATGTATCACTTCCTGTCAGGCTACACAGCGAAAGTTGCGGGCACAGAAAAAGGCGTCACCGAACCGACAGCAACCTTCTCTACTTGCTTTGGCGGACCGTTCATGCCGCGTCACCCAAGCGAGTATGGCAAACTGCTGGGTGAACTGATCGACAAGTATAATGTGAATTGCTGGCTGGTCTCAACCGGTTGGACGGGCGGCGCGCATGGCGTTGGCCACCGGATGCCGATTAAAGCAACCCGCGCGCTTCTCAACGCGGCGCTTGACGGATCTCTAAATGATGCAGACTTCCGCGAAGACGAGACGTTCGGCTTCATGGTCCCCACGGCACTTGAGGGCGTGGACAGCACGATCCTCAATCCGCGCGACACTTGGGAAGACAAAGCCGCTTACGATGCCCAGGCCGCGAAGCTCGCAAATATGTTTGTTGAGAATTTCAAAGTCTATGAGGCGCATGTTTCAGCCGACGTAAACGCCGCAGGCCCACGGGTCAAAGTCGACGCCTAAGGCGAAACGCTTCTAGATCACCAAGCCCGCACTTAACGGTGCGGGCTTTTTCATGATTTGTGGATCAGACCGAGCCCAAGGCAGGCACCGAGCATCTACGTAATTCCCACGATACAATCCGGTTGGGTCGATCTCTACTTTTCAGACATTGTCTTAGAAATGGAGCTCATAATGTCGCTCAAACAGGTTGTCCTACGCCTTGCCCGCAATGAAGAATTTCCGAATGGCGATGACCGCCAAGGCTATGTCCTGATCGCGCCGCTCGCTGATGATGGAATAATCGATTTAGAGGGCTGGCGGGCGCAAAAGGAACTGTGCGAAGTCCGCCGGTTTCATCCTGACCCGAGCGAAGAAGCCGATGGCTGGTTGACCCATAATGGTAGCCATTGGCGGTTTCGCTATGACGAAGATCGTGAAGGACCAGACGAAGGCGGCTATCGCCTTGGTGACCACAACTTTCGCCCCGGCGAATACATCACAATCACCTCACATGGTGAAACACCATTGGTCTATATGATCACCGAGGTCACGCCGTTTCGGCCGCACTAACGCGCCTGCGTCACACCGGATCAGCTGCTGCGTTCCGGCGCAGGATAATTGGAGCCGTCAGCGCCAGCACTCCGCTGGCGGCGACGCACCAAAGGCTGAGCGCGAGCATCTGGGTTGGCAGCGTAACGCCCTGGTCGATTAAATAGCCCGTAAGCCCTGGGCCAATCGCGGTCGCGGCCACGCCAGCGGCAACGGCAATCGCACGGACAGAGCCGAGATTTCGAACGCCGTAGACTTCCGGCCACAGCGCGCCAATCATTGGCGCGGTAAAGCCATAGCTGACACCTACCAGAAACATAAACGCGTAGATCCCCCACAACGGGGTCAGCCAGCCAACGGCTAAACATGCCAGGCAGAGCGGCGCCAAAAAGAAAGGTAGAAGCCGGATGGCTCCATATCGATCAATCACCTGCCCACTGATCAGCGAGCAGGACACCGTCGTTACGGCCATAATGGGAAAGGCGGCAGCAAAAGCGAGCTCGTTATAGCCGCGCAGTTCGATCAGATAGTCCTGATGGAAAAAGATCGTGGTGCCGATAAAGGGCGGTGCCAAGACACCTGTTAGCAGCGCGTAAAAGATCGGATCGGCGGCGACCTGCGCAACTGTTTTGTCAGGACCGAGGCGTGCGCTCGCTAGATCAGGGTCTGTGCTTTGCGCCGTCCGCTCCACCCGCCACAGGTTTAGGATCATCGGCAAAGCAAAGAGCAGCAAGAGCGCCGCGCCGATAAGCCATCCAGCTTGCCAACCAAGCGTGACGGCGACGGCGGCGAATGCGATCGGCAACAAGGCTTCGCCGGTCTGATGGCCCGGCACGATCAAGGATGTTGCACGCCCGCGATTGGCCACAAACCAGCGCCCGATCTCTGTATAGGCGATATGGGTCATCATGCCTTGGCCAAAGAGGCGTAAGGCATAGAGCGCGATCACAAGCAATATGAGAGACGGCGAGAACGCCATTAAGACGCAAGCGGCGGCAAGCGCTGGGATAACAAAACGCGCAACTTTCCAGCCGGACATATGGTCGAGCACCCGACCAAGGAATGGCAGGGTCAATGCGCTGCCAATCGTGGCGATCATGTAGATGCCACCAAATTCTCCGTCCGAGAGATCAAACTTCGCGCGCAACTCTTCACCGGACAGACCAATGAAAAAGGTTTGCCCAAAGGACGAAAAGAAGGTCAGCAAAAAGCCGCCAGAGATCCACCTCGCATTGGCACGCAGAAAACGGATCATTCCCGGCGACTAAGCATCGGCGCTGGGCCGAGCGGAAACGTCTTCATGCCAGCGTTTTAGATTTGTGAGCTCGGCTTCGTAGGGCACTCCAACCAAGCCGTTTGCGAAATCTAAGCTTGCCAGCAGAACAGCATCGACAACGCTATAAGTGTCGCCCGCAACAAAACCATTGCCTGCCAATTGATCGTCCAAAAGCTTGTACCCCAGTTGAACGCGCTTGCGGTTTTGCTCCGCAGCTTCTGGGATTTGCTTGATCAGACGCGCCGTCAGCGGATGGCCATGAATCCAGACCATGCCAACCGGCACCATGAAATTCAGCTCGACCCGTCGCAGCCACATCTCGATCATCGCTTTTTCAAGCGGTGTCTTGCCAAATAGCGGCGGTTCGGGGTGCAGCTCTTCGAAATACCGGCAAATGGCGACGGATTCTGAAATGCAGGTGCCATCGTCCAACTCCAAAACCGGAATGCTTCCAATCGGATTTTTGGCGAGAAATTCGGGCGCTTTCTGCTCTCGTTTGACGATGTCGGTATGGATCAGCGGAACCGATACCCCTTTCTCGGAGAGAAAAATGCGCACCCGCCTCGGATTTGGACCGGCTTTGTAGTCGTAGAGTTTCATTGCTCGTCAGGCCTCCAACACAATCACGCTGCCATTGCGGCCATAGTCTGGTTCGCCGCGATGATTCCGGCGGCGATTGGAGAAGTAATCGTCTTCCAGCGCGCAAGTGTCGAGACCGAGATTGTCCACCGCAGCGACGTCGTGGTCCATCAGCACCGCCTCAACATAGCCCGTCAGGTCAAAATGCGAGCGGTCGCCTTTACCAGCAACGAACAATCGATCCGTCCATTCCTGATCGCCGACGAATGTGTCGCGAAATTCCGGGCCCACCTCATAGCTTGCCTGTTGGATAGCAGGGCCGATCGCGGCTGTAATGCGGCTGCGATCCGCGCCGATCGCTTCCATGGCGTCCAGAGTGGCCTCGCAAATCCCGGCAATGGCGCCTTTCCAGCCCGCATGCGCGGCGCCGATGACGCCTGCTTCTGTATCCGCAAACAAGACCGGGACGCAGTCGGCTGACAGAACACAAAGCGCCAATCCTGGCACCTTTGTCACCATGCCGTCTGCCTGGGGCCGTGTCCGCCAGGGTTCGGAAACTGTGATGGTCTTCGCGCTGTGAACCTGAAAGCAGGAAAGCAGTTTCTCAGCGCCAAGCGCATTGCGGATGCGGTCACGATTGTCGCGAATGCTCTGGGCTTCGTCGTCCGATCCCTGGCCAATATTCAAACTCTCATAGATGCCAGTCGACACCCCACCTTTGCGTCCGAAGAAGCCGTGCTTAACGCCCGACACGGCAGAAAGCTTAGAACTGAGAGCATGAGGCGGCGCAGTCATAGACTGCACCTAATCGAGCTTGAATGTGAATCGCAAGCCTTATCGTGGCGCGCGCTTCGCCAGAATCCGCTGCAAGGTCCGGCGGTGCATATTGAGGCGCCGCGCAGTCTCGGAAACATTATGGCCGCAAAGCTCGTACACACGCTGAATATGCTCCCAGCGCACACGGTCTGCAGACATTGGATTTTCCGGTGGCTCGGGCAATCCATCGCCAGAATTCACCAGCGCTCGAACGATGTCTTCAACATCTGCAGGCTTGGCGAGATAATCAACGGCGCCAGCTTTGACAGCCGCAACTGCCGTTGCAATCGCGCCATATCCAGTCAGGATCACAGCGCGCGCTTCAGGGCGGTAACGATGCAAGACTTCCACAACATCAAGACCTGACCCATCTTCGAGACGCAGATCGAGCACAGCGAAGGCTGGCGGATTGAGCCGCGCGATGTCGCGTGCCTCTGAAACTTTAGAGGTGGCTGAGACCAGAAAGCCGCGCTGGGTTAGCGCCCGCGCGAGTCGCTGCAGAAATGGCCCATCATCGTCCAAGACGAGGCATGTGCGATCCTCAACATTTTTGAGACTCTCATGCAGCTTTACTGTGACTGGAGATTCCATTTTTTGCTCCTTCAGCCGCTAATCTAAGTTGTTTTCCGTATTGTCCAACGGCTGTAATTCAGTTCTAGGCCACACAGCCTGCACAATGGCGCCGCGACGCGGTGCCGCGCGGTTGCGTGTCGCAATTCGTCCACCTGTACGTTCAATCAGGGTCTTTGCAATAAAAAAGCCAAGCCCCATGTCGCCGCCGCCGAGATGAGCTTCGCCGCGCTGTGACACGTAAGGTTCGCCAAGCTTAGGCATCACTTCAGCCGCAAAGCCGGGCCCGTCATCGCGAATGGTGACGATGAACTGTGTGTCGGTCCAATTCGCCGTAACGCGCACCTCAGAGTCCGCAAAGCTGACCGCGTTCTCAATAAACGCGCCCAAAGCGTGCAGGATCTCCGGACTACGGCGGATCACGGGGACCTTCTCCTCACCGGTTTCAGCGGCTTCATAGGTCACGCGAACCGCGACGCCGAGGCCTTTATGAGGTGCGGCGGCTTCTTCCACCAAAGCGCTCATCGGCATGCGGGCATGGACGATATCAGACGCCTCGCGGGCGCGGCCAAGGCGCTGCAAGATATCGCGGCAACGCTCAGCTTGTTCGGCAAGCAAAGCCGCATCTTCGCGGTACGGGCTGTCTTCCGGAAACATGGCATAGAGCTCTTTTGAGACGAGATGGATGGTCGCCAAAGGCGTGCCAAGCTCATGCGCCGTCATCGCTGACATAGCGCCGAGCGCGGATAGGCGTTGCTCGCGCGACATCACAACGGCCGCAGCATCCAAGGCGCGAACCATTTTCGCTTCATCTTCGTTCACGCGCTGTGCCGACAGGGCAAAGAAGACGATGCCAATACAGAGCGCTGCAAAGTGCCCGCCTTCAAACAGCTGCGGCAACACAAGCACGTCGCCCTCACGCCAGGGCAGCTCGAACGCGAAGAGCGGCATCAGAGCCGCCATCCCAATCGCTAGAACGGAAATCAGAGCCGTGTAGCGTCCGCGCAAACTTGAAGCCGCCACAGTGACCGGCGCGATCAAGAACAACAGAAACGGGTTTGAAAGCCCACCGGTTAAGCTAATCAGCAGCGCCAGCTGAACCACATCAAAGCCAATCTGTAGCGCTGCTTCCCAGCCTTTCAGAAGCTGCGGACCGACAGCAGCGAAGGACAGAAACACATTGAGCCAAGCCGAGGCCGCTATGACCGCCAAGCACAGTGACAGCGGCAGATTAAAGCCAAGGCCAAAATAAACGAATAGAACCGCTAGCGTTTGCCCTGCCACCGCCAACCAACGCAAAGTCATCAGCGTCGCAAGGCGTGTGCGCCCCTGCGCCGCGCCAACATTTGAGAGGCCTTCTGGCAATAGACTGACCAAGGCCTCGTCCATTCCAGCGCGTGTGGCGTTTAAATCTTCCAAATCAAGGCCCTCAAGTGCGGCGACACGGCCCCTTACCATAATCCGCCAGCTTGCACATAACGTTGGCATGAAACTGTTTCAGTCTGCCACACTCGGGCTTGCCGGCCTTGCTCTCGCCGCCTGCAATCCCTCCACGACCTCGCCTTCGGCTGGCGGGGCTCAAGCCGGATGCATGACGCGCGCCTATGATACGATTGGCGGCCCAATTAATCTGATCTCGCATACGGGCGAACGCGTCACGGAGGAGACCTATAAGGGCGCACCGACGCTAATCTATTTCGGGTTCACCTATTGCCCTGATATCTGCCCTGGAACGCTGGTCGCGCTGAACCGTGCGTATGAAGCTCTGCCGGACAATATTACCCCGCCTCAAACCCTGTTGATCACGGTCGATCCAGAGCGTGACACGCCAGAGGCGCTGGCTCAGTATGTTTCAACAGCAGCCTTCCCAGACAATCTTGTTGGTCTAACCGGGACTGAGGAAGAGATTGCTGCAGCTGCAGAGGCTTTTATCGCTCAGTATGAGCGGATCGAGACTCCAGATAGCCTCGCCGAATACACGATGGATCATACGTCTTTGCTGTATCTTATGGACGAAAATTGGGAACTAAAGACGTTTTTCGCCGAGGCGGATGCCGATCCCGACTATGTCGCGCAATGCCTGGTACAGCATATCGGCTAGGCTGTCGCGTCGACGTTCGTCCCTGCCAAATACGCGGAAACAATAGCCACCGCAGCCGACCCAGCGCTGACGCCTAGTTTTGCATAGGCGCGGCGGCGGAACGTGTCGGCTGTTGCCGCAGTAACGCCCATGCGGACCGCGATCTCGCGTTTCTTTAAGCCTGCACCAATCCACATGAGCAGTTCAAACTCGCGCCGCGATAGACCCAAATGCCGACGCGTCTTCTCGCAAGAGCGATTCAGTTGAAGAACGTAGTTGCCAACTCGGAACTCACTGCGCTCTTCGCCACTGTCGCTTGTGACAGATTTAACCATATCAAAGTTCATTTGCGCGCGCATACTCTGTTCCGCCTCAATGACAAGCGGATTAGGCAGCAACTCCTACCACAATACTGTTTTTAGTGCTGAAATTTTTGTGAGATTTAAAATAAATACGAAGTATTAATCATAATTCATCCGCCATAACTTGGCGATTAGAGGTGTTCATACACCTGTTGAAACTGGCAATTGCTGTGCATTTCGTCGTCGTGCAAACCAGGAATGAACCAGATGGGTCCCGCCCAAGGGTGTCAGTTTTGCGCCGCTGCCAAGCTTAAATCGCCTCAGTCCAGCGTTAAGATCTGCCCGGCCTAAATCAACTTGTGCGACGCCGCGCCGGCCCAGATCGCACTTAATCGTCCAGAGCAGCAAATTATGAGCGCAGTGGCGTCGTCCTGCATCGGTTGTCACACCAGCCTGATAGGTCGCCATTCGTCCATGTTTCAGAACGAGCATCGCGGCAACAGGATCGCCATTCTCGAGCGCCGTGTACAACCGTGCTTGACCTTTATTGGCCCGTCCGTACGCGAGCAGGAAATGCGCCGGATAGCTACGATACTTGCGGGATTTTTGCTGCGCGGCTTCAGCATTAAAGAACCATTGATGGCGCTGGGCATCGAGCGACTGGTCGACGATGGTTAGCGGTGCGCGTTCCGCTTTTTTGAGCTGATTACGCCACTTTTGGTGAAGCCGAGCCCGCATTGTATCGGAATCTTTGAGATCGATCAGCGCGAGCTCTGCGCACTTTGCGATTTGCATTCCGGCAGGCTTCTCAGCCTCAAACGATGCGTTCACCACCAAAGGACCAGACAACTCCCGGCGCACGTCATTAAGCAGGCTTGATGCGGCGCACGGCCCTGTTGCGACCGGCCCACGCGAGATAAGGTGAAACGCGCCCAGGACCGGAAATCTACGGCTTTGAACCAGGCAAGTCGCGTTTGGCGTTTCAAAGCGGCGAACCGGCAGACCAAGCGCATCGCATGTCCGTTCAAACTCTACAGATTGGGTCAAAGGCAGCATAAAGTCAGGCATCATCTAAACCTTTGGTTGAAACCTTTCACAATTGGTTAAGACTTTTGAGCGGCAATAGGCCCTCGTCACTCGGCGCAGATCCTGCACGGGCGCGCCACTGACGGCAGTGTTTGTTTGGCTTTACTAAACAAGAGACTTATGTTGCACTGCACCAAATACGGGATTGGGCCCTATGTTATACACCCTTGTTGAAATGAATCGCGCCGCACTTGCGCCTATGCGCCTGTTGGCAAAGGGCACGATGCAAGCGCTTGAAAACCCGCTAAATCCCTTCGCAAACACAGGTTTTGGGCGCTCGGCCCATGCCGCCAGCAGCGTCTTTGAGCGTGCAACCCGCTATTATGGAAAGCCAGAATGGCAGATCCAGAGCACAGAGATTGGCGGAAAATCCCATGCGGTGACGCCGGAAACGAGCTGGTCGACGCCATGGTGCAGCTTGGTCCACTTTGCCACCGAAGGCGCGCCGAAAGGTCGCCCGCGTCTGCTGATTTGCGCACCCCTCTCTGGCCACTTCGCGACTTTGTTGCGTGGCACCGTCGAAGCCTTTCTGCCGACTCATGAAGTCTACATCACTGACTGGACGGACGCGAAAATGGCGCCGGTTTGGTTTGGTCGCTTTGATCTCGATGACTATATCGATCACGTTCGTTCGGCCTTGCAGCATATTGGCGGCGGCGCCCACGTGGTTGCGGTCTGTCAACCCGGCCCCGCCGCACTCGCAGCTGTCTCTATGATGGCCGAAGAGAATGATCCGGCCCTGCCAGCCACGATGACCTTCATGGGCTCACCGATTGATGCACGCAAATCACCAACGGTGCCGAACCTGCTCGCCGAGGAGCGCGGTTTCGAATGGTTCCGAGACAAGATGATTTATACGGTGCCAGCGCCCTGGCCCGGTATGATGCGGCGAGTCTATCCAGGCTTCGTCCAGCTCACCAGCTTCATGCATATGAATTGGGACCGCCATGTCGATGCGCAGGCCCGGTTCTTCGACCATTTGGTCGAAGGCGATGCAGACAGCGCCGAAAAGCACCGCGCCTTCTATGATGAGTATCTCGCCGTCTTGGACCTGACAGAGGAATTTTATCTTCAGACGATCCGCCGCGTCTTCCGCGAGCATCGCCTCGCCCGAGGGACTTTCCGCTATCGCGGCGAGCGGCTGATCAACCCAGGCGCGATTAAGTCGGTTGGCCTGATGACGGTCGAAGGCGAGAAAGACGATATTTCGGGCATTGGCCAAACCCAGGCCGCCCACGATCTCTGCACTGGCATTCCTGAGAAGATGCAGATCGACTATATTCAGCCCGGTGTTGGGCATTATGGCGTGTTCAATGGTCGGCGCTTTAACGAGGAAATCGTGCCTCGCATCAACGCGTTTCAGGACATGATTGCCGGTCTTTAGGCCCGTTTCTACGTAAATTATGCCTATCTCGCAGGCATTCTGTCTGATCTTTAGGCGCTTTGAGTCGAGATTACGGCTTCCTGGCTGGATATATCTTTTTCTGTTTGAGTTTTAGTTACGTTTGGAAACACTTACGACGGAGCGCTGCGAACGCAACGACGCGCCCTCATAGGATCCTGATCGCTGCCTGTGACAGTGGATTCAGGTGCTCGGTCTGGGCCGGGCGCGTCTTCATGTTCCTTCCGCAGTCGAAGCGCGCGACCGGCTCAGACCGTAAATTATCACTCCCGTCACAATCAGCCCCAAACTCACCGCGACCTCTTGTGGGCGCTCAATCGCCACGAAAATCAGCGTCCAGATCGTCAGGGCCAAATAGATGAGCGGCAAGAACGGGTAAAGCGGGACCCGAAACGGGCGCACCAGATCGGGCTGGCGCCAGCGCAAGACGAATAGGCCGAGCACCGCAAACAGGCTGTTCAAAGCCAGGGTAAAGCCCGCAAACACCAGCACTTGATCAAAAGTGGCCGTAATCACGAAGAGTAGCGCGAGCCCTGATTGCACCATAACGGCGGTGGTCGGCATGCCATCGGCGTTCGATTTTGCCAGGAAGCGGAACGTTCGGATATCCTGCCCCACCACCTGCAACACGCGAGGGCCCGCAATGGTCATCGCCGAAACGGTTGAAATCAAAAGCACGCCCAAAACAGCGCCCGTAAACATGGCGCCCGCATTACCAAACACATAGCGCGCGGCAATGACGCCGACCTCAACCTCGCCGACCATCAACTCCATCGGCGTCGTCAGCAAAAACACAGCATTCAGCAAAATGTAGAGCAGCATGACACCGAATGCGCCTGCAAACAGGACGCGCGGCAAGCTTCGCTGCGGGGCTTCTAACTCATCGGTTAAATAGGTGGCGACATTCCAGCCGGTATACGCGTAGCTCACATAGATGAGCGACACGGCGAACGCGCCGGAGGTGAGAGCGCCAACATCGCCAGCTGCAGGCAGCAGACTCACCGGTTGATAGTCGGCTACGAGAATTAAGCCTGCGGCGCTGATAACGATGATGGTAACCACTTTGATCGCGGTGAAGACGCTCTGAAAGGTTCCGCTGGTCTCTCTCTGGCGCGTATGGATCAGGGTAAGGATGACGATTAGCGCCACCGCAAGCCCGCGTTCCACCCAATTGGTCATCTGCTCAGAGGCTTCCGGCAAGAGCGATGAGGACGTATAGGCACCAAAGGTCATCGCCGCCAATGCCACGGGCGCGGAAAAGCCAACGGTCGAGGAGATCCACCCCGATACAAAGCCAGCGCCAGGATGATAAATGCGGCCGAGGAAATTGTACTCGCCTCCTGAGCGCGGCAGGGCTGCCCCCAACTCAGCATAAGAGAGCGCCCCGCAAATCGCGACAATCCCCCCAACGACCCAAAGCATAATCAGCGCAAAACCAGACTGTAGCGTGACGAGCTGAAAACCGAGACTGGTGAACACGCCGGTCCCGATCATGTTCGCAACCACCACCGCCAGCGCGGTCATTGGAGAGAAATAGGTTTTCATTTGATCGGCTTAATGACCCAAGCGCGGTTTTGTCCACCGCCACGCATATGCGTCGCGTTTTTAGATGACAAATGCAAAAAATTGAGACGCTAGGAGAATATTTTGCGCGCGCGTTGTGAGCTTTACTACGAGGCCAGAACGATAAGAGCTTTCTAAAACGGCGTGACCAACACGGCCTAGCACGGGCATTTGTAGCAATGACGCAATCACCGGAGCATCATTTCCACCCGTCTATGATGCGGACCGCCGAAGGTCCGATGGAATTCATGCGTGCCTGCGTTAACCCGTTGTATGACATGACGCCCGTCAACTCGGACTTTAACCGCGGCGTCTACGCGACAAAAAATTGGCTCGAGGACACCCAGTATTTCGTACGCACGAACAATGATGCGGTCAGCGTGCGCAGAAGCAAAGCTCAGGCTGAAAACGGCGCGCAACTTGTCTTTGTGAAGCGGTATTTTGGCGGCGCGGTTCGCGGTCACTCAGACGGCTATAACATCGATCGAGAGCCCGGCAGCGTTTACATTTTCGACCAAGCACGCCGGGTCGAATGCCTTCAACTTCCGACCACGGTCGAAGGGTTTTTCATCCGGAAATCGTTGCTCGGGTTCGACTCCGCGCGACACCCGCCTTTGATTAGCATTCATCAGTCTCATCCCATAGGGAGCGTGATTTATGGTCTTTTCGATCGAATTTTCAACAACCTGATGGAACACGATAGCTATCAAAAGGAAGACTTCACCCAGCTGATCGCCTGCCTACAGCTGGCAATCGGTACCGACGATGAGCAAGGAGATATTCGCAGAACAGCGCGACAAGCCCTCACGCGCCGGATCCAGGCCTATATTGAACACAATGTCGGAGCTTTCGATCTGTCGGTGACCGACATCTTACGCACGTTCGGCGTCTCACGCGCATCGCTGTATCGCATGTTTGAGGATAAAGGCGGCGTGCGCGAATATATCAGTAATCGCCGCCTGTATCGTGCCGTCTTGGACTTAACAAAAGGGCCGATCTTACGCGGTGATATCTCCAAAACGGCGGAACTGTGGGGATTTTCATCAGATGCAAACTTCAGCCGCGCGGTCCGGCGTCAACTAGGCGTCGCCCCTGGCTCATTAGTGAATACACAAGTCCAGGCGAACGTCGATTATGGAGAGGCTAGCGCCAAAATTATCGACTTCGTCGCAGCGCAGTAAACACAGTTTCTGCGTCAGAACACTCCGCCGCCCCCTACCCACCGAAGCGACTCGTCGTTAATACTCCTCGTTCAACTGAGGATGAGCCAATGCCGAGCGCCCCAATCAATTCTGACAGCCATCTCTATTTGATTGATGCGAGCGCTTATATTTTTCGCGCGTATCATGCGCTACCGCCGCTGACGCGCGCCTCTGACGGATTGCCGGTCGGCGCGGTGTCCGGCTTTTGCAACATGTTGTGGAAGCTTCTGGAAGACCTGAAAGGCGACGAGCGCCCGACCCATTTCGCCTGTGTGTTCGACAAATCGTCTTACACGTTCCGGAATGAGATGTTCCCGGACTATAAGGCCAACCGCTCCGAGCCGCCGGAGGATCTGCGCCCGCAATTTCCGCTTGTGCGGGAGGCCGCGATTGCCTTTCACACCCACGCGCTTGAGTTGGAAGGTTATGAAGCCGACGATCTGATGGCGACGTATGCGCGCCAAGCCGAAGCCAAGGGCGCGCGGGTGACGATCGTCTCTTCCGATAAAGATCTGATGCAGCTCGTCACCGACAAGATCTCAATGCTCGACACGATGAAGAACAAACACATCAGCCATGAGCAAGTGGTCGAAAAGTTTGGGGTTGGCCCCGACAAAGTCATCGACATTCAGTCACTCGCCGGTGACAGCGTCGACAACATCCCGGGCGCGCCGGGGATTGGCGTCAAAACCGCCGCGACCTTGATTACTGAATATGGTGACTTGGACACGCTGCTGGCACGCGCCGAAGAAATCAAACAGCCCAAGCGTCGTCAAACCCTGATCGATCATGCGGATCAGATCCGAATGTCGCGCGATCTCGTCACTTTGAAAGAAGATGTGCCGGTCGAGGTCCCATTGGAAGAGCTCGCGGTTGCTGACCCTGATCCTAAGACTTTGATTGATTTCCTCGAAAAGATGGAATTCCGCACGATCACGCGGCGGGTCAAAGAGACACTGGAACTTGAAGGCGCGTTGCCGGAAGAGACCGTAGAAGCCGACCAAGCCCCGATCGATCGTAGCGCCTATGTCTGCATTCGCGACTTTGATACGCTCGAAGACTGGATCACCCGCGCCGCCGCGCAGGGCTATGTCGCCGTCGATACTGAGACCGATGCGCTGGATGCACATGAGGCCGGCCTGGTCGGAGTCTCGCTGGCCCTAGCGCCGGGCGAAGCCTGCTACATCCCGCTCGCGCATGTTGATCCGGACAGCGATCCTACAGCAGCCTCAGACGACATGTTCGGCGCTGATCCACCGCGCCAGATCAACAAGGACAAAGCCCTCGAAGCGCTGAAAACCCTGTTTGAAAATGATGCGGTCCTGAAGATCGGACACAATTTCAAATATGATGTCACCGTCCTCGCCCGCTATGGCATTTGCGTCGCGCCCATGGACGACACAATCCTGCTCAGCTTTGTCATGAATGCTGGGAAACACAATCACGGCATGGATGAGCTTTCTGAGCGCTACTTCCACCATACGCCGCTCTCGTTCAAAGACGTGTGCGGGACCGGAAAGAAGCAGATCACGTTTGACCGGGTTCCGCTGGAGCGCGCGACGGAGTATGCGGCTGAGGATGCCGACGTCACGTTGCGGCTTTGGCTGGATAGCAAGTCACGGCTGCACAAAGAACGTGTCACCACTGTCTATGAGACCCTGGAACGCCCGCTCGTGCATGTCCTTTCGAGCATGGAAGCGAATGGCATCAAGGTCGACCGTGACCACCTCTCACGACTTTCGGCTGAGTTCAATCAGTCGATGGCGCGCTATGAAGCAGAAGCCTATGAGCTGGCGGGTCACGAGTTTAACCTTGGCAGCCCGAAACAGCTCGGCGAGATCCTGTTTGATGAAATGGGCCTGGAAGGCGGCAAGAAGACGAAGACCGGCGCCTGGCAAACTGGCGCGGATATTCTGGAAGATCTCGCCGCGGAGGGCCATGACTTGCCACGCGCGGTAATCAATTGGCGGACCGTTTCTAAACTGCGCTCGACCTATACCGAGACGCTGCAACAGCAGATCAGTCCGCGCACGGGCCGCGTCCACACCAATTACGGTATGACCGGCGCACAGACGGGGCGGCTCTCATCGAATGATCCGAACTTGCAGAACATCCCGATCCGGACCGAAGAAGGGCGCAAGATCCGCGAAGCGTTTATTCCTGAGCCGGGCAATGTCTTGATCAGCGCCGACTACAGCCAGATCGAGTTGCGCTTGCTGGCGCATATTGCCGGGATTGATGCTCTGAAAGAGGCCTTCAATCAGGGGCTCGACATCCACGCCATGACCGCGAGCGAGATGTTCGATACGCCGATTGAAGGCATGGACCCGATGATCCGTCGCCGCGCAAAAGCGATCAATTTCGGCATCATCTATGGCATTTCCGCCTTCGGTCTCGCACGCCAGCTCTCGATCCCGCGCGACGAAGCCTCGGCCTATATCAAGACCTATTTCAAACGGTTCCCGGGCATCAAAGCCTATATGGATGAAACCAAGAAATATGCCGCCGAGCATGAACGGGTCGAGACAATTTTCGGCCGCGTCCTGCACTTGAAAGGCATCAAATCAAAAGGCCCGCAGCGCGGCTTCGCCGAACGCCAAGCCATCAATGCGCCAATCCAAGGCTCTGCCGCTGACATCATCAAACGCGCCATGATCCAAATGCCAGGCGCGCTCGAGAAAGCCGGGCTCAGCGCCAAGATGCTCCTGCAAGTGCATGACGAACTGATCTTCGAAGCGCCGGAAAGCGAAGCGGAAAAGACCATCGAAGTGGTCCGCGCCACGATGGAACGCGCCCCTCTTCCCGCGCTAAGCCTCAGCGTGCCGCTCGTCGTCGAAGCCGACACAGGAACGAACTGGGCGGAGGCTCATTAAGAGAACTTTGGATGTTGATACCGAAGCGCCTGGACCGACTCTTGGGAATTACAGCTCGCTTGGTTTTGGTTTTCGCGATGATAGGCTGCGCAGAACCTGCTCCTCAACCACGTCCAGGCCTCCACGTCGTCGAGGAGGAAGTCTCTTCGGGCGAGCTGTATGGCGCTCATATTTCAGCCGGAACTGATTCACCATTGGTTCTGATCATACCTGGTTCTGGCCCGACAGATCGCGATGGAAATGGCCCGAACAGACTAAACACGAACGCTTACAAACTCTTGGCTGAAGGGCTGTTTGATGTTGGAATATCGACCGTACGGGTCGATAAGTACGGTATGTTTGCAAGCGCCAATGCTGGAGATGCAAATGCTGTAAGCGTCGCGCATTATGCGTCCGATTATCGAGCCTGGATCGAGACCTTGTTAAACGACGACCCACGATCCTGTATCTACCTACTAGGACACTCTGAGGGCGGTGTGATGGCGATGGCTGCAGCGATTGATCGCAACGATATCTGCGGCTTGGTTTTACTGGCGACGCCTGGGAGGCCACTGGATCAGGTTTTAGCAGAGCAGCTTAGAGCTAATCCGGCAAATGCGCCGATCCTCGACGACGCGCTTGAAGCGATAGCCCTCCTCAAGCGGGGAGAAAATGTCGATACGTCAGGCCTTCATCCAGTGCTGCAACAGTTGTTTCATGCCGACGTACAAGGTTTCATCATGTCGATGATGAGCCACGATCCGCCGCAACTCCTTCAGCAAGCCGACCTTCCCGCTCTCGTCGTCCATGGGGGCACGGATCTTCAGGTCTCAGAGGAAGACGCCCGTATTCTAGCGAGCGTCGATCAAGCCGAGCTCGTGATCATCCCAAGTATGAACCATGTTCTGAAAGATGCATCAGACATTAGAGCGCTAAACGTTATGACCTACTCAAACCCAAACCTGCCGCTTTCGAAAGGCTTGGTAAGTGCGATTGCCAGCTTCGTCTTTAACTAAGCTACCAAACTGCGCCCTACTCTTCCTCGCGCATGCCAAGCAAGCAAATCGCTAGAAGCAATGTTGCGATGACCCCGGTCGCGCCAGCGACTGGCGGTGGCAGGAATATCTCACGCCCAAACATCATGACGATCGCGTTTGCCGCGAAGGCTAAGCCGCCGACTAAAACGGTCAGTCCGCCCAGCGCTTTACCGCCAGCGTTCATCTTGGCCATGCCAAAATCAATCGCCGCGAGACCGAGAAGGATTTTGGCAGCGTTATAGCCAAAGAAAGAGAAGGCCACGACGGAGGTTGCGACACCGGTGAGATCTGGATTGGTCTCTGCCGCAGCGAGAAACGGACCGAACTGCATCAAGCCAACACCGACCTGAATCACATTCAGCACCGCGCTAAACGCGATCGCTGCAAGGCCCAGAGTGTAGCGCTTCGCCATGACCAAGGCCGACCCGGCAAAAGCCGTCATCAGAACGAATATCAGCCCTTCAATTCCCCATAGGAATTGCCGGTCTATTTCCGGGGCGCCGAGATAAAGGGCTGTATAGATTGGCTGCGTAATCGCCGCGAGAAGCAGCAAAATCGCCGTGATCTTAAGTGTGCGGCTATATGAAAGTTCCATCCTCGTATCCTTTGATAAGGCTGCCCCCTAGATTTGTCAGGCTAAGGCCAGAGGCGTGATAACTCAATGAAAACCGCCAAACTGGGCGTTCAAGATATGGTGATGCGACCATTCCAGCCGCCCATTCTTCCGGCCCGTCAGTGCCATCGCGCGGTCCATTCAGTCAGCATCAGAAGACTGAAGAACATGCGCCTTTAACCAGGCCGTCTGTGCCTCATAATAGCCGTCCGCCTTTGTTGGCGCCGTCATAGACTGCATCTCTCGAATACTGCCTGTCTCCGCGACATGGAGATTGTGATCGGCGTCAGAGTAGGTCTCTATCGCCAAGGTCGCGCTGGGGTTTTGACCGATTGTATCCTGATAGAACGCACGGGTCTTGCGCCAATCGACGTTCAGATCTTTCTCACCAAAAATAGCTAAGACATCCAAATCCAGAGAAGACAGCATTTCGTCAAACTCATTGATAAAAATGTAGGAACACATGTCTTGATCTAGATTGGGACAGGCCCCGGCATCGCACTGTTGCTGTTGCCCCTCATACTGTACGCGCGTCTGCCATTCGCCCCGCATTTGCTTGATATATGCATTTGCACGCAGCGTTTGTGTCGCCTCTTGATAGCGATCGAAACTGCCGCCGGTGCGAAAGACTTCGCAGCCTGCACGCCATTCATCCGCGAGCTGCTGAGAAAGCTCAGAAGTACCGCCTTCATGCGGCAGGTTGGAGAGGAGCAAATAAGCGAAGTTGTCTTCTGCCGTGGTGCCACTAACGGAAATCCAAAAATCGATATCGCCGTCCTGAGAGATCGCAATTGGCGCGATCCAGCCCGCACGGCTGACTCCCCAAATTCCGATTTTATCAGCACCTGGAGCCTCCATCTCTCTCAACAGTTTTGCGGCGTCGACGACTTCCTGCGCGCTGCTATAGACCGATTGGTTGATGTCAAACTCGCCTTCGCTTTGGCCTTGGCCTGGCTTGTCCCAAACGGCCGTCGCGATCCCGACCTCATTAAAGCGCTGGCGCAAGTCTGAGAACGTATTCCACGCCCGAACATTGGTTTCGCCATATCCGTGCACAAACAGTATCAGCGCGTCGGCACCATCGCCTTCTGGCGCGTCAAAGACGCCCGAAAGCTGCTGCTCCGACGACATAAAGGTGAAATCAGTGGTTTCACCGGGCGCAAAGGGCGAAGCGGTCTCACTGATTTCGTCGCCCGAAACAGGCGCGCAGACCGTTAGAGCGCCGATGGCGATAATGCCCGAGATTAAATGTTTCATGTTCGCGTGTCCCAATTAGCGCGGCGCCATACGGATCGCACCATCGAGGCGCAAACACTGACCATTAAAGTAACCGTTGCGAGCAAGCTCAAGCGCGAGCGAGGCAAACTCTTCCGGTTTTCCGAGGCGTTTCGGAAACGGGACAGATGCGGCGAGACTGTCCAATACAGGTTGCGGCGCCCCCAGCATGAGCGGCGTCGCAAAGATCCCTGGCATGATCGAGTTGACGCGAATGCCAATATTCATCAGATCGCGCGCCATTGGCAGAACCAAACCATTCACGCCCGCTTTCGCTGAGCCATACACAATCTGACCAATCTGTGCGTCTTGCGCCGCGACCGAAGCGGTCAAGGTAATCGCGCCGCGTTCGCCATCTTCCATAGGCTCGAGCGAAGACATGCCGAGCGCAGAATGCGATGCCACGCGAAAGCTAGCCACCAAAACGCCGGCGACACCCATCGCATAGGTTTCAGTATCGAGCTTTTTGTATCCACCCGTTTCTTTGTCAAAAGCCAGGGTCTTTCCGCGTGTGGAAGCCATCGCGCAGTGAACACAGATGCGCTCCTGACCCTGCGCGGCACGAGCAGCGGAAAACCCCGCAACGACTGACTCCTCATCCAGAATGTTCACATGATAATATGTGGCGCCGATGTCTTCCGCTGCAGCGTTTCCGGCTTCATCATTGATGTCGAAAATCGCGACAGGAACGCCCGCTTCGACAAGCGCGGTAGCTGTTGCACGGCCGAGGCCAGAGGCGCCTCCGGTCACAATTGCGGGCGTATCTTTTGAAAGCTGCATAAGGGTCTCCTCGTTCGGCCTATTCCGGCACTTCGAAGACATGCGCGATCATCCGCATGCCCTCAAACACAGCGCGATCTTCGACATTGATGCCATCTTCGACGAAGACGAAATCAAAGACCCGGTCATTATCGACATCATTGTGCAGCATCACGAGGAAACGGTCGCCGGGATCCGCTGGATGGTCCACTTGAATGGAAACGTCCTCATTGGTTCCCGCACCGACATAGGTAAACCCTGACACCATATCCCCGTCAGGCCGCCCATCGATCACAGGGTGAAGCACGACCCAACCATTCGACGCGATCGTCACTTCTGGAAAGGTGATAGCAGTCGTGGTGCCCCGGAATGATGTGACCTCGTCGCCGTCAACCCGCACCTGAGAAAACACCTGTTCAGCTTCCACCAGCTGCAAGCCGTCCATGATGATCGAATTGGCCTCACCATTCCCTATCGTCATTTGCGGAGTGGCTGGCGCGTCGTCTTGAGCGCTGGCACACGCAACGCAAAGGATTGCGATTGCAGCGGCCGATAGAGTTGGTCTGATCATTTGAACTTGGCTCCCGGTATATATGATTATGCCGCCACCCTATTCTGGAACTCACAGGAAGTAGAGTCCTAATCAAGCCAAACAAAAAACCGCCCTCAATGGAGCGACTTTCTGCGGATACATTCGGCGTGGTTTAGTATTTGACGGAGCAGCCATAGGGTTTGGCGCTGGTTACCTCTGGCAAGCCGCCTTCAGAGACGGCGGTCAGCGCCGCTGTGACATAATTTGTCGCCTTGCCGATATCGGCTACTTTAGTCGAGCGAATGGAGTCGATCGCGCCCTGATAAGCGAGCGTGCCTGCACCATTGATGACATACATATGCGGCGTCGTTTTCGCGTCATAGGCCCGGCCCAATGTGCCCTCAGGATCTAGAATGGTGTAGGATGGGCTGGACGCTCGCTCAGAATTTTTGGCCATGGCTGCGCTGGCCTCTAAATGTCCTTGCTTGCCTGGAGCTGAAGAGATGACCTGGATCCATACAACGTCCTCGGCCGTCGCATCGCCTTGCAGCGTCTGCATATTTTTCACAGGCTCGGAATAATGTTTCACAACGAATGGACAATCATGATTGGTCCATTCCATGACGACGGTCTTACCTTCGAAATCGCCCAGCGAGATCTGCTCGCCAGAGGCCGTGGCATAATCTGCAAAAATCGGAGCAGCTTCGCCGCTGACCGGCGCAGCGTTCGCAGTAAATGCGATCATGGAGCCCGCGGTTAGAGCTACCGCTGTGGCCATGCCAGCTGCGAGACCAAGATTGCGTCGTGTGAGTGTGATCATTGCTGGGTTCCTATATCTAAAGTGCGTCATCAAAAAATTATACTACAAGCCAGCTTCGACAAGTCCGGTTACAAGATCGATAGAGAGCAGTTCCGGTAGGACTTCCGGCGTTGTTTCGCCTGGCGCATACCAAAGATACATCGGCACCCCGGCCCGATTATGCTTCTGCAGCTCTAAGGCGATGGTTTTGTCTCCATTGGTAAAGTCGGCGACAAGAAAAGCGACATCGCCTTCAGCGAAAGCATCAACAACCGGCTTTGTTTGTAAGGTTTGCAGCTTATTGGCCTGGCAGGTCACGCACCATTCGGCGGTAAAGTCGACAAACACGGCCCGGCCTTGTGAGGTCAATTCAGCAACCCGCTCTGGCGACCAAGGCTCAGTTTCGTATTTAGCAGCATAAGCCTCTGTCGGTGTGTCTGACGCAAGCGCTGTGCGCGCCTGTGCCAACGGCCAAACCAACCCGGCGGCCACAGCAACGCCCGCGAGCCCTTTTGCGAGACGCGATGCGGTGTCATTCCCCAAACGCGCGATCAAAACAAATGCCGCAATAATGCCAGCCAACCAGGCTAGGCTAATGAGGGTCTCAACCGGACTTGTCGCCGACATGAGCCCAAACACCGGAACGATGATCGCCAATCCGATGACCGACAAGAGGATCGATTTTGCGCCGCTGCCGGCTGACTTAAACGCCCAGATCCCAAACGCGATCAGAGCTGCGCCTGCGACCACCATGGCCGCCATGCGATATCCCGCGAGGGCGCCAAGAACAGATAGTAGCCAAGCAGCCGTCAAAAACATTGGGAAGGCAAAGACTTGTTTCAGCGTCTCCATCCATGCGCCGGGCTTTGGGATGAACCGCTGCAACCCTGGCGACAATGAAAGGATCAAGAATGGCAGGGCCATGCCGAGGCCCATGGTCAGCAAGACGAGGACAACATTGATGGCAGGTTGTGTCATCACTGCTCCCAGCGCTGCTCCCAAGAATGGTCCGGTACAAGGGGCGCCAACGACCGCGGCTAGAACGCCCGTAAAGAAGGCACCGGCACTGCCCTGTTTCGCCGCCAAGCCTGAACCGACGCTCTGCACAGACGTGCCCAGCTCAAACAAACCTAAGAGCCAAAGCCCGATCAAGAAAACGACAAGGATCAAAGCGGTCACGAGGATCGGGTTCTGTAACCAGAAGCCCCAAATCGCGATCCCCGTGGCCGCCCGCACACCAAGAATTGCGGCGGCCAGGATTGCAAAGCTCACAAGCACACCAGCGGTATACCAAAGCCCATGCGCCCGTGCTTCGGCCGCGTTGCCGTTCGCGGTGGATGAAACCAAGCCCATGGCCTTAATCGACAGGACCGGAAGAACGCAGGGCATCAAGTTCAGGATCAAGCCACCAATCAGGGCAAACCCCATCAGCAGCGGCAAGCTTGCGCCGCCAGCGCCGCCTAAGACACCGCCGCCAGATGACCGTGTGCCCGCTAGAACCGCCCCAGGCGTCGCCGAGATTTCATAGGCCGCATCACCGAGTGTCACCACACCCGACAGGCTCTCTGGCGGAGCAGCATCTGCGCTTGCCGGTATCAGGGCGAGACTGAAGCCTGACTCCCCGAAACTAACGGCTTGGTCAGCCGCATGCGTGATTTCATGTCCAAACGGAAAGAAGCGCGCTTCGCCTCGCTCACCCGCCACATCGCCGCCGGCAACAGAGAGGATCCATTCAGCGCCGCTTTGGCTAAGCGAGACGTCACCTGGAAATGGCGGTGGAACGTCTGCCAAGGCCGATTGAATAAGCTCAGACGCGCGCGTGTCCGGAATTTGACCCGCGCCAACCGATAGCATCAAACGAATGTCGACGCTTTCAGGGATACAAACATCCTCACAGATCAAATAGTCCGCCACACCTTCAAACAGGAGCGGGCCTTCAATGTCCGCGGGCAGGGTTACCGAAAAAGGCAGCACGACTTGGTCGGAATAGCCATAGTCCATGATTTGCCCCGGCACGACCGGAAGCAGCTCCGGCAGAGGCCATTCAAATGCGCCAATGCTGTCATCGGTCAGGCCACCTTTTTCGCGCCACGAAATCTCTGGCGGGATTCCCGCATCGCCTGGATTGGTCCAGTAAATGTGCCAATTGGGATCGATTTCGAAGGACAATCCAAACCAAACCGTCTCGCCCGGCACAGCAAGCGCGCGCTCTGAAATCAACTCGACCCGCGCATGACCGCCATCGACGGGCTGCGCGGCGACCAATGGGGCGCCCAAAGTGACCGAGAGCAAGAAGACTAGAAAGCTACGAAGGAAGGTCATGAGAGGGGTCCGAATGCTAGTTGAGGCCGTCAATATACAAGTGTCACGGGCTGGGAAGCCCCCTCGCGAGGATGTGATTTAGAGTCTTATCTTGCTTGAATACGAAAAAGGGCGGCTCTTGCGAACCGCCCTCTTCAATTCTGCTTAGCATCGCTCGATCGAGCGTTCGTTGCTTAAGTGACTGCTGGTGTTGGCGTCGGCGCTGCTGCGGCAGCGCCTGCTTGCTTAACCAGCGCCCGCTGGATCACACGCTGCCAGTTCAAGAGCGAGATCATGTGGGCATAGATTGCGCCCAGAGCGCCATTGGTGCGCAGCTCTTTAAACTGCTCATCGGTCAATTCGTTGAGCTTGTTCTCGTCAATCGCCCAATAGTCAGCGATCTTTTGCTGCTCGCCTTGCGGGTTGCCCTGCTGATCGCGGGGTTGGAACGCGACGGACTTCTGCTCAAACAGACCCATGCTGCTGATGATTTTCGTGAACTCTGTGGTCGAGCGACGCTGGCGTTCGAACTCTTTACAGAACTCAATCGCGTTCTGAGTGAAAGGGCTTGGCTCGCCATTTTCGAATAGCGGCACTTCCGGTTGATTTGTGACCATTGGTGCATCGCGATCGATGCAGAGCAATAGCCGATCAGCTTGGTCATCATTTGCAAAAACGAACGGATAACGGCGAACAAAAGCTGGAACGTAGAAGTCAGGCTCAGTCGTGCCATCGTCGCGAACGAATAGGTTTTCACCCTGGCTCACACCCATAACCGCTACGGGGGTGTAATCGTCGCCGACAAAAATGATGGGATAGGCCGCTGCGGCCATACCAAATTCGGTGACGGTCACGGGAATGGCGTGGGCCGTGCGCAAAAATCCGAATGGTTGCTCGATGGTTTTTACCCCAAGACCAGCATGCTGTTCAGGGTTTAAGGGTTGAGGATTCTTGTAAAACAAGACGTTTCCGGTCAAACCTGGTTCTTGTGTGGTCGGTGAATTTTCCACGGGACACTCCGCTAAATAGACTGGCGGGGTGTAACGGAAATGGGTAAGGCCGACAACAGGGAGTCTCGGAAGGAATGCAGCTGTTGCGAATGTTTCATGCTTTCCTACAGCCAATCCAATGGCAATACCGCCTAGTACGCTCGCTTAGGTTGTTTCTAGCGAGCGTTATTCTAACCATAGCCGTGCCGCTCTCAGCTTGCAGTCAAGGCAATAGCGATTCACGATCAGACCGCCGCGCCATTGCTCAATCGCAGGCGATCGCCTCCGATTTCTTACAAACGGAGCTGGCGCTGTCACCTGAGACAGCGACCCGGTTAGAGATGGAAGACCGCCTCGGCCCCGCGGCGAGTTTCGCTTTGGACAATCATTCCCAAGCCGGGTTCGAGCGCCGTCGCCTGGTCCGGATCGAATTGCTGCAACGTCTACGGCAGCGCCCTCAGCTGCCGGATGGGCATGTACTGATTGAGGATTTGGCGATCGCGGAGCGCGCATTGCTCGATCTGATCTCGCTAGAGCAGCTCGGATATGGGCGTTTCAATTACCGATCAATGCGCCCCTACGCGATCGACGCATATTCCGGAATTTGGATTGAGGGGCCGAGCTTGTTGGCGTTTCGGCAATCGATCAACACGGCAGATCAAGCCCGAGCGTTCTTAACGCGCCTGCAAAGCCTCAGCGCCGCTTTACACGATATTCGACGCCGCATTGTCGCTGATCACACAGCAGGTATCCGTATCCCAACGCTCTTATCGGCTGAAACGCAGGACCAATTGCGCAAAATAGCCATGCCAAGCAATGGCGCGCTTCGAGAAGTCTCCGCCGCGTTTGATGCGCTCACACTCGACGTCCCTGATCTTGAACCTGATCAACGCGAAGCTCTTGTGAGACGTGTGGATCAGGAAATCGAGCAGAATCTTCGCCCAGCTTACATGGAACTCGTGGCGACATTGGCTGAAGCGGCTGATGATAGCGCTGATCGCCTCGGTGTTTGGGCACAACCGCGGGGCGAGGAATTGTTCGTCGGCATCTTAAGCGCCGCGACTGGGGAAGTGATCGCCATCGAGCGGCTACATGAGCGCCACCTTCAGCAAGTGGCAGCCTGGCGAGCGAAAATCCAAAACCAATTAAAGGCAGTTCCGGTCGAAGACGACGAGGTCCTAGAACAACCTGAAACGCTAGCTGAGCAATACGCCTGGTTCACTGCGAAATTCCCAGAACCGGACGTGACTGAATTCGCCGCGCCCACGGCCGAGATTACGCAGCTTCCAGAACACCCCTTAGCGGAACTGGCGCCTAAATCCGCTTGGGCCACAATCGAGGCCGCGCCAAGCTTCCCGGCGCAGTCGGAGGCAGGCAGAGTGCTACAAGTCCTTTGGCAGACCGCGCCCTATTTAACTTGGCGACAAAACGTTGAAAGTGAGCAACACGCGCTTCGGACACTGCTTGAATATGAGAGCATTGATGAGGCTTGGCGTATTTATATTTGGACGACACAGGCAGAGGACGGCGATCAGGAGTTGCGACCGCTCGATCAATTGGCGCGGGATTCATTCGGCCTTGTCCAAGCTAGTCTCGCAGTGATCGATACGGGTATCCATCTCGAGCGCTGGGGATTTGACGAGTCTGTCGCATACCTTCAGACGAATACAGGCCTGAGCGAAAATGTATCGCGCCAATTGGTGCTTGAGGTCGTCGCCCGCCCCGCTCACCAAAGCGCTATCATGGTTACGTTGCAAAGATTGAGGGCTTTGTCGGAACGTGCGAGAGCTGTTTTGGGCGCGCGCTACACAGAGCTCGAATTCCAACAAACAGTGATCCAAGACGGGCCACGTCCCCTCGATTTGATCGAGAAAGACGTCGAGGCCTGGTATGGAGAACGTCTCGCCAATTAGGCGGCGATTGCGAGCTCTGTTTGTGCTTGTTCTAAGACTGGGTTCAGTCCCGCTTCCAAGTCTGCCAATGCCGTGGCCCGGTCGCGTGGATCATGCTCCCGCATAACAAAGACGGTGCGGGCGCCATAACGCTCAGCATCGGCCCAAGCCCAGATTGGCTGCACATCATGCAAACGTCCGCGCAAAGTCGTGAGCCGAACAACGCGCCAGCCAAATGGACCTTGCGCCGCAAACAGAGCGACCCCTGCTTCCCGCGCCCATGGGGCGTTTGGTGCCATTCTTACAAATGAATAGGCTTTTCCGGATCGGCCTCGAAACTTCACTTCACGCATCGCTTGTTCTCCTTGTGTTCACATCTATATATTCTACTTTTGTTCTCACGCAAGAATTTTATCGTTAACAAGATCTTAACGGGACCCTACCGCCCCTCTAAGGCGCTGGTGCGACATACAAGTCAGGATGGCTTGCTCTGTGGATATTTTTGTAATACACGCCTTTTGCTCACCCACAGCATAAGGGTGAGGCGTGAGGCCTTTCGTATTTTACAAGCGCAAAGTCTTGAAGGTGAGTTTCCTCGCGCCCATATAATGCTCAAGTTGAGCATAACAGGAGGCTGAGATGGCAAGACTGATAGATGCAGGACCTGGATGTCCGACCCCAACCCCATTGCGCGGGACAGAGGTCGCTGAAGAAACCGGGCTCGCTTATGACGAAGCCGTAAAGGCAAAGACCGACCATTTATATCCCTTGGTCAGTGACTTCATCACGCCGATGGAATGGCCCGCGGTTGCGCCCCTGGTGGCGGCAATCAATGATCTCAAAGCAGAGAAGAATGCGGTCATCCTTGCGCACAATTATATGACGCCGGACATTTTCCGTCTGATCGGCGATTTCCGAGGCGACAGCTTGCAGCTCGCTCGCGAGGCCGCAGAGGTTGAAGCTGACATTATCGTTCAAGGCGGCGTTCACTTCATGGCCGAGACGTCAAAAATCTTGGCACCAAGCAAAACCGTGTTGATTTCCAGCTTGGAAGCAGGCTGTTCGCTCGCCAGCTCGATCACCGGCGCAGATGTTCGCCTGATCAAAGAACGCTATCCGGACTATCCGGTCGTGACCTATGTGAACACGACGGCGGATGTGAAAGCGGAATGCCATATCACCTGCACAAGCTCAAACGCGGCTCAGGTCGTCGAAGCTGTTGCAAAAGAGTGGGACACCGACACCGTGATCCTGGTCCCGGATCAGTATCTCGCGAAAAATGTCGCGGCCCAAACCAAAATTCGCATCATCACTTGGCCTGGTGCGTGTGAAGTGCATGAGCTGTTCAGTTCAGACGATGTTGAGGCCTTGCGTGAGGCCCACCCTGGCGTTGTCATTCTGGCTCACCCAGAGTGTCCGCCAGACGTTCTGGAAAGCGCTGACTTTGCCGGATCAACGGCGGCGCTTGCCAATTATGTCAAAGACGAGAGCCCGGCAAAGGTCGTTTTGCTGACCGAGTGTTCGATGTCAGACAATGTTGCGGCTGAGAATCCTGGCGTAGATTTTGTGCGCCCTTGCAATCTTTGCCCGCACATGAAGCGAATTACCCTGGAGAACATCCTCGAATGCTTGACCGAGATGCGGCACGAAGTGACCATCGAAGAAAGCGTCCGCGTCAAAGCGAAAGCTGCGATCGATGCGATGTTGGCCCTGCCTAAGATGGAGAGCCCACTCGCCTTCGAAACCGGCCTGGCGCCTATGGAGATTGAGGTAATTTCACCATCGTAATGTCTTGTCGCCGCCACAAGCGCGGCTAAGGTGAGCGGTGGAGTGAGACAGGAGAGAGTTATGGTGAAATGGGTGACGACCCTGATAGCAGGGCTGGTATCACTTTGCATGCTACCGGCTCAGGCTGACACCAAAGATCCGAGTGATGTGCTTGGGTCTTGGAGCTTTCAGACTAAACCCTATCGCCAAGGCCAATGCATTATGACTGGAACGATGCGGCTCAGCTCACATCCTTCCGAGGGGCTTTATAATTGTGAGCTGACCGCAGTTGAGGTCTGCTCCATGTGGGGACGTTCGGTCGTCTTGCAGGAATGCCAAGCGCGACGCTTTGGCAATCAAGTCTCGATCCGCTCGCAAATTACCGAGATGCTCGAACAGAAAGTCGAAGGCTTGATCTATGTGCCGGACAATTTCAGTCTGACCATTCAGGACCATTCGCGCATGTGGGGTGCGCTCGTCTCTGCGGCGACAGCGCCGGTTGAGTTTCGCCGCTCAGAAGATGGCGTGTCCTAATGCGCATTCTGGCGATGGCTCTCTTTGCAAACCTTTGCGCGCTGCCAGCCGTCGCTGAACACAATATCGCTGGGCATTGGACCTTCACAGCCAACATTGCGGAAGACTGCGAGTTTGGCGGCCAGGCCTTCCTAGAGAAAACCGGCGACGACCAATTTACCGGAGAAGTCACGGCGCGGCAAAGCTGCACCATGCTGGAAGAAGACTATCTCGTCCGCCAGGAATGCGCCGCGTCTCAACTCGGAAATCAACTCTCTGTACGCTGTCGCATCGTCGAATTCGTGAACGGGAATGAAAGCTCGTTTTACTATCCGGATAATTTCACCCTGACGATTGAGTCCGCGGCGCGGATGCATGGGGCGCTGGTGAGTTCCGGACTGGCCAAACCCGCAGAATGGGTGCGCGCCGAAAGGGGCATTTCTTGAATTCATCTAGCGGGCCGCGGCCCGAACGCTACACCGCCACTGCTCCTGCAGGTGATGCGCGCATTCTGATTGTTGGGGCAGGCCTAGCGGGTCTGTTCCTCGCGCTGCGCCTGGCGCCGCGCCCATGCACCGTCATTTCACCCGCGCCGCTTGGACAGGCTGCGTCCTCTGCTTGGGCACAAGGCGGTTTGGCCGCCGCGCTACACCCACAAGACAGCCCCGAGCAACATGCCGCTGACACAGTTGCCGCCGGCGCAGGTCTCGTCGATCCAGCAATTGCGAAACTGATTGCAGAAGACGGCCCAAAACGCGTGCGTGATCTAATCGAAATCGGCGTCCCGTTTGATCGTACACCGGACGGGCAACTGGCGCTCAGCCTCGAAGCCGCGCATTCCCATCCGCGCGTCGCCAGGGTGGCGGGTGACCTCGCCGGCAAAGCGATCATGGGCGCGCTCACGGCTGCCGTGAAAGCTGCGGGTCATATTCAGCTTATCGAACATGCCAAAGCGGTCGGACTTTTACAGGATGCCAATGGCCAGATTGCTGGCGCCGTCTTGAAAGATCGACGCGGGCGGGTGTCGACCTTTACCAGCCCCGAAACTGTTCTTTGCACTGGCGGGTCGGGCGGCCTGTTCCGAGTTACAACCAATCCGCCACAAGCACGCGGGGACGCGCTCGCGATGGCCTATTCGGCAGGCGCAGTTATTGCCGACCCCGAATTTGTTCAGTTTCATCCGACTGCCATGGATGTTGGCTTAGACCCTTCCCCGCTCGCCACCGAAGCGCTCCGCGGTGAAGGCGCGATCCTCGTCGGTGAAGACGGCGCCTCATTCATGGCGCGCTACCATCCAGACGCCGAACTGGCGCCGAGAGACGAGGTTGCACGGGCCATTCATTCAGAAATCTTCGCGGGTCGCAAAACCTATCTCGATACACGTAGCTCTATCGGTGACGAGATCAAAGATCACTTCCCGACCGTGTTCGCGGCTTGCATGGCCGCTGGCATTGACCCTCGCCAAAGCGTCATCCCTGTGGCCCCGGCGATGCACTATCATATGGGCGGCATCCTGTCCGACACTTGGGGACGATCGACCCTGAATGGTTTGAGCGTGTGCGGCGAATGCGCAAGCACGGGGGCACACGGCGCGAACCGGCTGGCATCTAATTCGCTGCTCGAAGCCGTTGTTATGGCTGCGCGCATCGCGGATCGCCTGCGAGGCGCAGACCTCATCCTACCAGGACAGAGCATCAGTGACGTACCGACCGAGCTCAGCGACGAAGCGCTGCAGTCTCTGCGGCAAGATATGGCCGCCAAATGCGGCGTGGTGCGCGATCAGGACGGCCTGACGGCGCTATTGGAGCACATCGCGGTGCTCGAGACTGAATTCCCCGCCGCCCGCGCGCTTTGCGCCTCAAAGCTCATCGCAGAGGCAGCTCTTGGGCGAACTGAGAGTCGCGGCGGACACTTTCGCGCCGATCATCCAGAGTCATCTACTGTCGCAGCGCGCACCTTTGCGGCGCGTACCGACATGCAAACCGAAAACAGTCAAGCTAACGCGCTGGAGACCGCAGAATGAGTTTCATCGCCCCGCCCCCGCTTCCAGACATTGTGCTTGAGCCAATTGTTCGCCTCGCCCTCGCAGAGGATCTAGGCCGGGCTGGTGACCTCACAACAGACGCGACAATCGCACCTGGAACGCAGCTGACCGCGCATATCCGCGCCAGAATGCCCGGACGTCTCGCGGGCATGGACGCCGCCGCCTATGCGCTGAAACTTGTCGACAGTGCCACGACGCTTGAGCTCCACAAACAGGATGGGGATGTGCTGGCGCCCGGCGATGTGGTTGCTATCATGAAAGGCAGCGCCCGCTCCATCCTGATTGCGGAGCGGACCATGCTGAACTTCCTGGGGCGCCTATCAGGGATTGCAACGCTGACTGCTCAATTCGCCGACCGGATGGCGCACACGAAAGCAAAAATCGTCTGCACGCGGAAAACCACGCCCGGCCATCGCGCGGTTGAAAAACGCGCCGTTCGTTGCGGCGGCGGGACCTCCCACCGATACGGCTTGGACGATGCCATACTGATCAAAGATAATCATATCGCAGCGTGCGGCTCCATCGAGGACGCGCTGAAACGCGCGCATGCCTATGCCGGTCATTTGCGGATGATCGAGATTGAGGTCGACTCGCTGGATCAACTCGCCGAAGCCCTCCCGCACAAGCCGCATGCGGTCTTGCTCGATAATATGGAACCGGACCTATTGCGCGAGGCGGTTGCTATGATTGATGGTCAGTGCCTAGCTGAGGCCAGCGGCGGAATCACGCTCGAAACCGTGGCGGCAAAAGCCGAAACGGGCGTGGATTACATCTCCTCCGGCGCGCTCACTCACTCTGCGTCAAATCTTGACCTCGGCCTCGATATCCTCTGACCTATCGCCAAACAGCGATAATCTCGGAGGAAAACATGGCCCATGCGAATGGACGCAAGTCTATTTTTATAACTGGCGCGGCGTCAGGCATCGGCGCAGAAACGGCCAGATTGTTTCAATCGCGCGGCTGGTTCTGCGGGCTCTACGATATTGATGAGGCCGGGCTGAAGGCGGTCGCGGATGAGATCGGCGCTGAGAATTGCCACGTTGCAACCCTAAACGTCACCAAGCGCGAAGACTGGGCAGCAGCCATCGCAGGCTTTAGCGAAGCGACAGGCGGCAAAATGAATGTCCTTTTCAACAATGCCGGGATCGGTCGACATGGTTGGTTTGAGGACATCCCCCCAGAAGAAGCTGATCTGGTCGTTGATGTGAACGTCAAAGGCGTCATCAATGGGGTCTACGCGTCCATTCCGTTACTGAAAGACACTGACGAAGCGCGCATTGTGAATACTGCTTCCACGGCTGGCGTGGTCGGCTCACCGCGTCTGGCGGTCTATTCGGCGACGAAGTTTGCCGTGCGCGGCCTTACCGAAGCGCTTGATGTGGAACTGTCCGGACTCGGCATTCGCTGCACGAGTCTGATGCCCTGGTTCATCGACACCCCCATTCTGGATATGGGCCTCACCGAAGGCGCCAATGTGAAAATGGCGGATGAAATTCGAGAGAATGGACAAGATGTTTATCCCGTCTCGCTAGCCGCAGAGACCGCCTGGGAAGCGGCCCATGGCAAGGATATCCATTATATGGCCGGCAAACGCGCCAAACAGGCACGGTTCGCCGCACGGTTTATGCCGGGGCGCATGAAGAAACAGATTTTAAGTGGTTTGCCGCCGCGCGACTAAATCGCCGGATCAGCCGCCAGCTGCGGTTTGAACCGTTGTCAGCATGCGCGCATTCAGACTCTCTGCGCTCGCTTCTTCGATCGGCGCTGGCGTGATGGTCTCTGGTGTCGCCTCAGGCACGGCGCTCGCAGGGGTCACGGCATTCAAGCCAGCCCGTCGCTGCGCCAGGCGTGCACTCTGACGCGCGGACGCCATTGACCACTCACTGCCACGCGGGAAGCGGTAGAAAATGTGCAGACCAATCTGGCTCGTTTTGATCAGGCCAGAATTCCAAACAGGGTCGACATAAGTCGCGTGATAGTGCGTCGCACCACCGGTTTTACGCTCGTTCAGGTCCATCATCACATGCGCTGCGATGGTTTGAGCCTTGTCCCATTTCACACCGCGCGGAGCTTTGTTCATCGCGCCATCACAGGTGAAGGTGAACTGGCAACCCGTTGTCCGGGTCGCGCCTTGATAGACCACATCACAAATCGAGTTCGGATAGCGGTGGTCATTAACGCGATTGACGATCACTTCAGCAACGCCAAGTTGACCGGCAAGCTTCTCGCTGCGCGCTTCGTAATAGATTGCCGTCGCCAAACACTCTTTCTGGCGCAGCATTTCTTCAGCATCGCTTCGCTTTGGCACATCGAGCGTGACCAAGCTGCTGATCGCAGCTTTATCTCGGTCAAAGGCCGCATATTGGCTCAGCGCTGAGCTTGGGTCGCGCTCAAGAGAGTATTCAACGAAACGCAGCCAATCATGGCTCATCAGCGCTGATTTGTCGGTCAGCGCCGTGCTGACTTCGACGTCATCTTCGCGGATCTCAGCTAATTGAACACTGCGGTCGCGGAACAGTTCATCATTCTGTTGGTTCGTATTGAAACCGGAAATCATTGGCATGGCGGCAACGAGCGCCAGGAATCCAGCCGCACCGAGTCCGCCCTTGAGCGCTTTATCACGCTCACGAGCCGACAGACGCGCACGCAGCCAGCGGCTGATACGCGCGGACACAGTCGTGCCCGTCATCGGGTTTCTGGATAACTCAGTCATTATCGTCTTTAATTTCCCACCACACTTGCGAGTTTTGTCACTCTGCAAGTTTTAAACCTTTTCCTTTTGACCACGGCTTGTTTCGCCGTATTGGATTCGTTTCAGAGCAGTGCATATTTCCTGCCAGCCTAGAAAATCAATTCTATACGCATGCGATAATCGCACATTTCTACTGTCAAATTTGCCATGAACTAACACTGAACGCCGCTTGTGAGCGTTTAATCACGCCTAAACGTCCGTAAATATTACAGAATCATTGACGCAGCGCAGCATGGTTAAATTTCACTCAGAAATGCCACTGTTGCACAAACGCAACAAATATTTCGATCACGATTTATTGCAATTCTGAGATCTATGAGACGCTGAGATAATATCTAGCTCGATTTTAGAACAGCATGTGCCGCTGCCAATCGGGCGATTGGGACGCGATACGGCGAGCAAGACACGTAATCTAAGCCAATATCATGACAGAAAATGACGGAGGCTGGATCGCCGCCATGTTCGCCGCAAATCCCAAGCTTAATGTCCCCTCGCGTCGCTTTACCACGCTCTGCAGCGGTTCGAACCAGCTCGCCGACGCCGTCTTGGTCGATCGTTACAAACGGGTCTTTCTCATAGATCCCCTGCTCTTCATAAGCGGTCAGGAAGCGGCCTGCATCATCACGCGAAATCCCGAGCGTGGTTTGGGTCAGGTCATTCGTGCCAAACGAGAAGAATTCTGCCGTTTCTGCGATTTGACCAGCCCGTAAAGCGGCGCGCGGGAGCTCAATCATCGTACCAACAAGATAGTTAAGCACCGTTCCGGTTTCAGCGAACACGGCCTTGGCTTCTGCATCGACAACCGCTTTCAGAATATCGAGCTCTTTACGCGTGCCAACCAGCGGAATCATCACTTCCGGCACAGGTTTCGATCCGCTCTCATTCGCGATTGCGACCGCTGCTTCAAATATCGCGCGCGCCTGCATGGCGTAGATTTCTGGGAACGTAATCCCTAGACGACAGCCGCGATGGCCGAGCATTGGATTGCTTTCATGAAGCGCATCGGCCTGGGCCTTAAGCGCTTTCACATCCATGCCAGAAGACTGCGCAACTTCTTCCATTTCGGCGTCTGTATGCGGCATAAATTCGTGCAATGGCGGGTCGAGCAGACGGATCGTGCACGGCAAATCGCCCATGATCCGGAATATTTCTTCGAAATCGGAGCGCTGCATGGGTAACAGTTTCTTAAGCGCGGCCTCGCGCCCGTCTTTGGTGCCCGCGAGGATCATACTACGCACCACCGGAATCCGTTCGGCGTCGAAGAACATATGCTCGGTCCGGCAGAGGCCGATGCCTTCGGCGCCAAACTCTTTGGCGACTTTCACATCTGCAGGCGTTTCTGCATTGGTGCGAACATTCAGCTTGCGTACCTTATCAGCCCACCCCATCAGCAAGCCGAAATCGCCGGATAGGTCTGGTTGCTGCATCTCGACTTCACCAAACAAGACTTCGCCTTCAGCCCCGTCGACGGTGATAGTTTCACCTTTTTTGATCTCGCGATCGCCGACACGGAAGACGCCTGCTTCTGTATCGATTTGCAGATTTCCAGCGCCGCAGACGCAAGGACGCCCCATGCCGCGCGCCACAACAGCTGCGTGCGAGGTCATACCGCCGCGCGCGGTGACAATTGCCCGCGCCGCATGCATGCCGTGAATGTCTTCCGGACTGGTTTCGACGCGGACCAGGATAACCGCGCGCCCGGCTTCAGCCAGGTGAGCGGCTTCATTTGAATCGAACACCACTTGGCCAACCGCTGCGCCAGGACTGGCGGGCAGGCCTTTGACCACGACGTCGCGCACTGCATTCGGTGAGATGGTTGGGTGCAGCAACTGATCAAGCTGAGCCGGTTCCAGGCGCAAGATTGCTTCTTCTTCGGTGATCAAGCCTTCTTTGGCCATATCCACCGCAATCGTCAGCGCCGCGGCGGCGGTCCGCTTCCCATTCCGGGTTTGCAGCATGTAGAGGACATTATCTTCAACCGTGAACTCAATGTCCTGCATGTCGCGATAATGCGCTTCCAGTGTGTCCGCGACCTCCGTCAGCTGCTTGTAAACAGCAGGCATGACCTCTTCGAGCGGCGCCTCGTCTGACTTCAGCTCATCGGCACGGGCCCGGCTGATCGGGGCGGGCGTACGAATACCTGCCACCACGTCTTCGCCCTGCGCATTGGTTAGGAACTCGCCATAGAATGTGTTTGCGCCCGTCGACGGGTCACGCGTGAAGGCAACGCCGGTCGCAGATGTCTCGCCCATATTGCCGAACACCATGGACTGCACGTTCACCGCAGTGCCCCATTCGGCCGGAATATCATTCAATTTGCGATAGAGGATCGCGCGGTCATTCATCCATGACCCAAATACTGCGCCAATCGCGCCCCAGAGCTGCTCACGCGCATCATCTGGGAAGGGTTTGCCGAGCTTGTCCTGGACCGCCGCTTTATATTGGCCGACAATCGTTTTCCAATCGCCCGCTTCCATTTCGGTATCAAGCTCAAAGCCCTGGCTGTCTTTATAGTCGTCTAACAGATACTCGAACGTGTCATGGCGCAGGCCAAGAACGACGTTGGAGTACATCTGGATGAACCGGCGATAGCTATCATAAGCGAACCGTTCGCCCGCTTTCGCAGCGAGGCCTTGAACCGTCACCTCAGACAGGCCGAGGTTCAAAACTGTATCCATCATGCCGGGCATAGAGGCACGCGCGCCGGAGCGGACAGAGACCAAGAGCGGGTTCGCGGCATCGCCGAACGTCTTGCCGGTCTTTTGTTCAAGCGCCTTCAGCGCGTCATCAACCTGCTCTTTGAGGCCTTCAGGATAGGCCTCATTCAAGTCGTAATAGGCGGTGCAAACATCAGTCGTGAGCGTGAATCCAGGCGGGACCGGCAAACCAAGGCTTGCCATCTCAGCCAGGTTGGCACCTTTGCCGCCCAGCAGATTTTTCATCGCCGCGCTTCCATCGGAGCTACCGCCACCGAAAGAGTAGACCCATTTGGTCGTTACGCTCGCGCCATCACCCATACTGTCCTCCGTCTGACTGTTGAGGGGCGGCCTCGCCTCTCGCATGAGTCTTGAATGCAAGCCAAGCGCCACGATTAGCGCCCAGAATCAAGTCGCTATTTCCACTGACTACGCTGTCAGCAAATTTTCTTGCGCAAAATCAGCTGAATTGTCCTGATAAGGGAAAAATATTGTTGCTGCGCCGCAACATGATGACACATGCCGCATGAGGCTTTCAGGGCCATTTCACTCAGCCGTGAAGGATTGTGAGACGTGAAGAGAATGACTCTTTGGGAATCATGCCAATATATCTTGGGGATACAAAAAAGGCTGGGCTGATGAATAGACTAAAACTTCGAGATATCATCTCTCTCAATACATTCACCGTCTTGAGCGCTGTTGTGCTTTGTTTGGTGCTGGTGACCGATCCATCCCTATTGGGGTGATGACAGGCTAAATTAGATCCTCATCCTGAGCGAAGTCGAAGGATAAAGAGGCGAGTTCCTGGGAACCGCGCCTCGTCCTTCGACTTCGCTCAGGATGAGGCGATCAGGTCTTCGGTCACATCGTGCTCTAACAGGCGGCGAACCAACTACCCCTCAATCTTAGAGAAATCCGCGACCGTGCCGATGGCTTGGCGCATCATGTTCAAGAGATTGAGCCGGTTCTCGCGGATCTCTGTCTGATCGGCATTCACCATCACGCTGTCCGGTCCATCAAAAAACGCATCGACCGGCGCGCGGAGCCGCGCAAGAGCGGACATGGCCGCGACGAAGTCTTCTTGTTCGAGTGCAGCTTTTGACGCGCTCGCGCTGTCCGAGATCGCGTTGAACAGCGCTTTCTCCGCTTTCCCTTCAAGCAGGGGTTCATTTACGGCGCCGTCAAAACGCGTTTTGTCTTTCTTTTCCTCAGCCCGCAGGATATTCGCCGCGCGCTTATAGCCAGCGAGCAAATTGGTCCCGTCCTCGCTCTCCAGGAAGCTCGCCAGCGCTTCAACGCGTTTGACGATGAGAACAAGGTCATCCTCGCCCAGCGCAAAGACGGCGTCGATCAAGTCGTGCCGCTGACCTTGGTCGCGGAGATATTGTTTAAGGCGGTCGGCGAAGAAGGCGAGCAGGTCTGGATAATACACCGCATCAAAAGCACGACGAACAGCTTCACTAACTTCTGGTACGTCGTGTAAAACGGGGGGCCTTCTACCAATTGCTGTGCCCGCTAGACCAAAAATGTTCAATAATGACAATCGCGTACCGCTTTCCAAAACAATCCTAACCACACCCAGCGCCGCACGTCGCAACGCAAACGGGTCCTTCGACCCCGTCGGTTTCTCGTCAATCGCCCAGAAGCCGACAAGCGTATCCAGCTTGTCCGCCAAGGCCACAGCGATCCCAACCGGATCAATTGGCACCGCATCGGACGGGCCTTGCGGTTTGTAATGGTCGCGGATGGCATCGGCGACGCGCGCGTCTTCGCCCGCTTCCATCGCATAATACCGACCCATGACGCCCTGAAGCTCCGGGAACTCATAGACCATTTCAGACACGAGATCAGCTTTCGCGAGGCGCGCAGCACGTTCTGCGAGCTCTGCGTCAGCGCCCACTTTCGGCGCCAGTTCGCGGGCGAGCGCAGCGACGCGCTCAACCTTGTTGGCAATCGTGCCCAGCTCTTTCTTGAAGTCGATTTTGGCGAGCTTTGGCGCCATCGCCTCCAAGCCGGTCTTCTTGTCATTCTCCCAGAAGAAGCGGCCATCTTCGAGACGCGCAGACAAGACTTTCCGGTTCCCCGCCGCAATCGCCTTGCCGCCATCAACGGCATCAATGTTCGCGACGACGACAAAGTTTGGCGCAAGATCGCCGGTCTTCGGGTTGCGCACGGCGAAGTATTTCTGGTGCGTGCGCATCGAGAGCTGGATGACTTCCGGCGGCAATTCCAAGAAAGCCGGGTCCATCTCGCCGAGGATCACGACCGGCCATTCGGCAAGACCAACCACCTCTTCGAGCAAACCTTTGTCAGGAACCAGTTCCAAGCCAGCGTCCGCACAAATCTTTTGCGCCTGCGCTTCAATCGTCTCGCGCCGCGCATCGCGGGTCAGCGCGACATGGCCGGGGCCACTCAATTGCTCTGAATAATCTGCAAGGCCGGTTACCGTGTAAGGCCCGCGTCCGTGGACGCGGTGGCCCTCAGTCTGGTTTCCACTGGCAATGCCATCGACTTCAAACGGCACGACGGTGCCATCATAGAGACAGACAATCCGCTGCAGAGGTCGCACCCAGCGCATCTCTCCACGTCCGGTCCGCATCGATTTCGGCCAATGGAAATTGCGCATCAGGTCCGGCACAAGCTCGGCCACAATATCCGGCGTTGCGCGCCCCGGAATGGTGCGCGTCGCAATGTAGAAGTCGCCCTTTTTAGGATCAGAGCGCACCTGCGCCTCATCAATCGAAGAGAGCCCGGCGCCACGCAGAAAGCCTTCAACCGCCTTTTCCGGTGCGCCAACTTTTGGACCTTTTCGCTCCTCGGTGACATCCTCAGAGCCCGCTGGCACATCAGCGCAAGACACAGCTAAACGCCGCGGTCCAGACATCGTTGTCACGTCACCAACGCCCAGCCCAGCCTCTTTCAAGCCTTTGAGCAACGCCTCAGAGAGGTCGCGTTCCGCCTTTGCCTGCATGCGTGCAGGGATCTCTTCACAGAAGATTTCGAGAAAAAGTTCAGCCATTTCAGCCCAGAATGTTTTGATCTTTACAGATTGTTGTGCGCGCCGTCACAGAAGGGGCCTTTAGCGGTCTGTTTGCAGGCACACAAGAAGACTTTTCCCGTCTTTGGCGCTTCCCAGCCTTGCGGAATGAAGTCAGTGTCTTTGTGAGACCCGTCACAGAAGGGCTGACCCTTAGAGCGCCCGCACGTGCACCACCAGTACATCTTGCCTTCTTCGACCTCGACAGCAATCGGTTCTGTGCCGCCAATTTCAGGATCTGCCATCAGATGTCCTCCATTTCGGTCGCCCGCCCAGCAAAACCGTTTACCCGTGATCCAAGCCCGTATCGGAGCATTTCGCAAGCAGCCGTTTGCTCATGGCAACGGCGCGTCATGAAACTGCTCGCGAATGTTTGGAATATCGGCATTGGTCATGTCGAACATGACCCGGCGCGTGTAGCCACCGCGATAGCGTTCGCCGTCTTTGAACCGCCAATCTGCAATGTCCGCTGTCAGGAATGGCACCTCGGCGCCGCCCGACGACTCGCCGATAAAGCCCGCAAACTCCTGGCGGATATTGGACAGCTCCTCATAGTCGCGCCCGTAGGCGCTTGAGGGCATGATTACGGTCACGCGAAAGTCTGAATAGGCGTCATTATCACTCTGCCAGGCTTGGAAGAAGACGGGCAAAGTGGCGCGCGCTTCTGATACCGCGTTCTGCATATCGCGGTCTTTATAGAGAGCTGGCGAACCTGGCGCCGGACTGCAAGCTGCAGCGGCGAGTAAGAGCATGGCGGCCAGCGTTCGCATCATGCCTCGGCGCGCTCCGCTTCTTGCTGCGCCCATTGTTCGGCGGCGCCCCGCGCCAGATCGCGTACACGTCCGATAAAGGCCTGCCGCTCGGTCGGCGAGATCGCTCCGCGCGCATCGATCAAATTGAACACATGGCTCGCTTTCAGCGCGAAATCATAGGCCGGTAACGGTTTGCCTGCGTCACGCAATGCGTTGGACTGGCTCTCGCAATCGCCGAACCAGCGCTGCAACATCTCGACATCCGAATGCTCAAAATTGAAAGCAGATTGCTGGCGCTCATTCTCGATAAATACGTCGCCATAGGAGAGCGGCGTTTCGCTGTCCGGCGCATTGAATGGCAAGTCATAAACATTATCGACGCCGAACACGTACATGGCGAGCCGCTCGAGGCCGTAGGTCAGTTCGCCAGAGACGGGGAAAACATCCAAGCCCCCGACTTGCTGGAAATAGGTGTATTGGCTGACTTCCATGCCGTCGCACCAGACTTCCCAGCCAAGTCCCCAAGCGCCAACGGTCGGGTTTTCCCAATCGTCTTCGACAAATCTGATGTCATGAACGGTTGGATCGATGCCGATTTCATAGAGCGAGTTGAGATAGAGATCCTGTAGATTCTTCGGATTCGGCTTCAGAATGACTTGGTATTGGTAATAGTGTCCAAGCCGCATCGGGTTCTCACCGTAACGCGCATCCGCGGGGCGGCGAGATGGCTGCACATAGGCAGCGCGCCAGTCTTTTGGCCCAAGCGCGCGAAGCACTGTGGCCGGATGCAAGGTCCCTGCCCCAACCTCCATGTCATAGGGCTGCAGGATCGCGCAGCCTTGCTCGGCCCAGTAGTTTTGCAGCCGCAAGATCAGAGCTTGAAAGGAGTTTGGTTTGGCTTTGGCAACAGGTGCAGTCATTGATCGGTCAGTCTTTGAGCAAAATCAGAGTGTTCGCCTACTCCCGTCTGGCCGCTGGGGCAAGCTTGCAGCCAGGTTAATTCCAGTCGATGCCGACACCCTCACGCTGCATCGCGAGCGCCCAACCGGTCCGCTCGCCACCTTTGGCGCGGTAGAGATATTTCGGCTCCAAAAGACGCATCGGCCCAGATCGCAGTGCCTTACGTGCCCGAACCAGGACGCGTTTGGCCTCGGCGCCCGGGTAAGAATGCACCGGAAGCACAGTAATCTCACCGCTTTGCCGCTCCAGCACCGACAAGATACGCGCCAAATCCGCCGCGCGGTGCACCATCACAAAGGTCCCTTTCGGACGCAGCGCAAACAGCATCGTATTGATCCAGTCTTTCAAAGGAACGCTTTCAAGGTAAGCCGTTTCTTTTCCGGTGCCTGGCGCTTGAATTGTCCCGGTTTCAAAGAATGGCGGGTTGGAGAAGACCAAATCGAAACGGTTCTGCCAGTCCTTCTGAAGACTTGCAGCGGAGCCCTGAACGATCTCGACGCGCTCCCTCAAACCGTTCTCTCGGGCCCCTCTGCGCGCCAGTGCAGCCATGTCCGCATCGATCTCCAGGCCGGTAAGGGTCGCATCCGGCAACCGAAAGGCCGCTGACAGCAAGGCCCCGCCGGCGCCGCAACCAACCTCTAAGGCATGTCCTTGAAATTCCATATCGAGCGCGGAGGCGAGGAGCAGACTATCCGTCCCGGCTCGAAAGCCTTTTGCGGGCTGATAGATTTTCAGCCGCCCATCATAAAAATCATCACACGTGATCTCACTCACGCATCTTTCTCCACATCGCGCAGGATAAAGCGGGCGCGATCAGCAAGGTCGGAGCGAACCGTAATCCGGATCGGCACCATCGGCCCACGGCCATCAATCATGGCGGTGTGCTCGTCGAGAACAAAGGGCTCAATGCCTTCTTCCGAAAGGATGTGCCGAATATAGGATAATTTCACCAAATCATTGGTTCGAAAGACTTCTTCCAAAACAACTGTCTCCAAACTGCCGCATGCGGTGGCATACCGCAGCTGCACGCGTTCACATTTGCGCTAATCTATGGATAAAGCAGAAAAAGTGGAATAGGACCACGGTCGTGACCGCTCAAACTCATCCATCTAAGACGCCAGGCTATGCCGATATTGTTGACCGCATGCAGTCTATGCTTGCGGAAGACTTGGAAGCCACTGAGCGCCTCCTCGTCGAACGAGCCAAAAGCCCTGTCGACGTGATCCCCAATCTATCAGGCTATATCGTGTCTGCTGGAGGTAAGCGCCTGCGCCCGATGATCACGCTGATTGCGGCGCATGCTTGCGGTGGGACCAATGCCGGAACTCATGCGTTGGCGACAGCGGTAGAATTTATCCACACAGCGACGCTGCTACATGATGACGTTGTCGATGACAGTGACCTGCGACGGGGAAAGAAAGCGGCCAAGAATGTTTGGGGCAATAATGCCTCCATCCTGGTCGGGGATTTTCTTTTTGCGCGCGCATTTACGCTGATGGTGGAAACGGGAAGCCTCGAAATCCTCCGGATTCTGTCGAATGCCTCATCTGTCATTGCAGAAGGTGAAGTCCGCCAGCTCGCGGCGGCGAGCCGAACCGATCTACCGACCGAAGAATATCTGACCATCGTCGAAGCGAAAACCGCCGCGCTGTTTGAAGCCGCCGCCGAAGCTGGCGCTCTATCAGCTGGACCGGGCGGGGAAACCCACGCTGCCGCGCTGGCATCATATGGCAAGAACCTTGGTCTTGCTTTCCAAATCGTCGATGACGCGCTCGATTATGGCGGCACAACATCCGTCATCGGCAAAGCGGTTGGCGATGATTTCCGAGAAGGCAAATCAACCCTGCCCGTGATTATTGCGCGGCGCCGCGGGTCAGCCGAGGATCAAGCTTTTTGGGATCGCGCTCTAAATATTGAGACCCAAGAAGAAGCGGATCTGGCGCATGCGATCCACCTCATTCGCTCAACCGGCGCCGCCGAAGCCACTGTGGCAGAAGCCCAGGCCTATGCTGATCTTGCCAAAGCGGCGCTGCGTACATTGCCGGAAGGCGCATGGCGTGACGCACTTTCTGATTTGGCGGATTTCTGCGTCAGCCGCGTTCACTAAATTATTCGCACAGATTTACTTGCCTGAAACCTCCGAGGCTGAGACAGTACGGGCATGTGGCGTCTTCTGACTATTTCTGCTTCCTGCGTGGCAATCACCGCATGTGCGTCGATCAAACAGTCGGTTAATCCGGCCCTCCTTGAACGCGCCGAAGCGGCCACCAAACTTCGCACAGATATAGATGCGATGAGCACGTTTGCTGTGGCGAAATATGCCGGTCTCACTGAAGATCTGCTCAAATCTGCACAAAACTATGCGCGCTTGCTGGCGAATGTTTCGGATGATCCTTGGGTAGCCGAACAGGCAATCTATTCGGTCTTGCGTGTTGGCGAGACTGAGCGCGCGGTGAAACTCGCAAAACGCTTGCCGCCCGAGACGGTCTTGGAGACCGAACTCCCCCGTCTTCTACTCGCAGTGGACGCCGTGAAACGGGGCAAGAATGACGAAGCCTTCTCCTATCTGACCACGCCCTGGAGCAGCGTTTATTACGCCATGCTGGCGCGCAGCCTCGCGGCCTGGGCCTTGCTTGAGGAAGATCCTGAGTCGGCGATTAATCTGCAAAGCCAGGCCGGCGGCACTGAAGGATTGTACGCACTGATCGGTCAGACATTGCGCGCGATCATGAAGGCCAGCGCCGGAGACGAAGCCGGGGCGCGAGAGGATCTTGCATTTCTCTGGTCCGTAGATGCCAGACTAGCCATGGGTGTTGAAGCCGAAGCGCGCCTCCTCGCCCTCTCTGGAGATACCGAGACCGCCCTTGAGCGCCTGCGCATTTTCCGCAACCAGGTTGGCCGTCATCCATCGCTAATTGCGCTCGCGGCTGAAATTGAAGCCGAAAGCGTCGCGCCCTTTCCCGAATATTCAGCAGCGCAGGGCACGGCGCTCTCATTCTATTTGGCAACCGCTCCGCAAGTCTCGCAAAGCCTCGGAGATGCGCCGGCAGTTTACTTCGCGATGGCGGTTCATCTCGATCCTGACTTAGACGTCGCCAAAACCTTGTGGGCCGATACGCTTGATCAAGCCAATCGGCGGCTAGAAGCGATCGCGCTGCTGGAATCGATTCCTGAAACCTCGATCCATCATACCAGCGCCCAAGGCCAACTCGCTTGGGCCCTGCGCCGAGAAGGACGCGATCGTGAAGCGCTCGAAGTCGCGCGCGAAACGCTTGCGCGCACCGATAATCGGAACATTCGCGTCCAACTCGCTGACTTGCTGCAATCACTCGGACGTGACGGCGAAGCTGAAGCGACCTTTAGCGAAGTGATCGAGGCAGATGAAGCAGATGGCACCTATGATTGGCGCATCTACTTCGCCCGCGGCGGCGCCAGAGAACGTCTTGGCGAATGGCCCCCGGCCGAGAATGATCTGAAGACAGCGATGACGCTGAACCCAGAGAACCCAACCATCATGAACTATCTCGGCTACAGCTGGATTGATCGCGGCATCAAGCTTGAAGACGGGCTCGACTTGATTGAACAAGCCCTACGCCTAACGCCGAACAGTGGCGCAATTACCGATAGTCTGGGCTGGGCGCACTATAAGATGGGCAATTATGAGCGCGCGATTTTCTATCTCGAACGTGCCGCTGCCTTAGAGCCTGACCTCTCCGAGATCTTGGATCATTTGGGCGACGCCTATTGGCAGGTTGGACGCTTCAAGGAAGCAGGTTTCCAATGGGAGCGGGCCCTCAAATACGCCACCGATGATGACGAAATCAGCCTGCTGCGGAAAAAACTGAACGGTGGTATCGCGCTGTTGCAAGCGGCAACCAATGACGCCATGCCTGCTTATCCATGAGCCAGTTGCAAGAATTCGCCCCTGCCAAGGTCAATCTATCGCTACATGTCGGGCCACCCAAAGAGAATGGACGACATGATCTGATCTCGCTTGTGACGTTCTGTGATCGAGACGTCGCTGACACGATCACAGCCGAACCCGCCAGCCATTTTAGCCTCGCTGTCGATGGTCCTTATGCGAAACAGTCAGGCCCCGCGAAGGATAACCTCGTCCTGCAAGCGGCGCGGGCCATGAATGATGCGCTCGACGGCAATGCACCGCCATTGGCGTTTCGGCTCCAGAAAAACTTGCCCTGTGCAGCTGGGATTGGCGGCGGCTCTGCAGACGCAGCTGCCGCTCTGCGCCTGATCATACGCGCGCATGGCGGCGACCGCGTGCAAGCGCTTGCCGAGACGATTGCCCCGCTCCTGGGCGGCGATGTTTTGGCTTGCCTGATCAATCTGCCAGGCTTCATGACGGGAGAGGGCGACGTTTTTGAGCCGGTGCTCAGTGTGCCAAAACTACCTGCGGTTCTCGTCAATCCAGGCGTCAATTGCCCAACTGGACCTGTCTTTCGGGCCTATGATGAGGGCGCGCCGAGTCAGATCCCAGAGCACCCACCGCTACCTGACAACCGGACGGCGACCCGTGCGTTCCAGACCTGGCTGAACGAGAATACTACTAACAGCCTTCAATCTTCCGCGATGAGCATGCATCCGGAAATCACCAAAACGCTGGCCGCGCTCCAAGCCCTGCCTGGCGTGCGGACACTGCGTATGAGCGGCTCTGGCGCAACTTGTTTTGCCCTGTTCGATAGTCTCGAAGCGGCAACAGAGGCGGCTAGGAGCTTGAGTATACAGCATTCGGATTGGTGGGTGCGCGCCACTTTACTGGGCGGCGGCTAATGAGCTGGACGACACTGATCGCCCCGGCCGGATTTTTCGCGATCAGTTTTGCCGCGGGTCTGCTCGCTTGCGCGCTCGTGAAGCGCATGGGGGTTGTTGATGCACCCGATGGCGGCCGAAAAACACAGGCTCAGCCTGTTCCAAGGCTTGGCGGCGTCGCCATCCTGCTGGGCACCCTAATCGGCATGGCCCTCAGCTTCACAGTTTTGATGCTAGGCTACGGGATCGATCCGATCTCTACATTTGCGGATCTTTTGGTTAGCGCGTTCGAGACGAGTCCGGGTCTGGGCGTCGCTATGGCCTTTGTCGCGCTAAGTTTTGCGATCGGACTTTGGGATGATATCGCGGCGGCGAACACGAAGCTAAAACTTGTGATTTTGACGGTCTCAGCGTTGGTTGCAGCCGTACTCGGCGTGAGCGCGCAGGCCTTTCAGACACCGTTCGGAGACCTCACAATCCCTGCACTCCTAATCATAGGAAGTGCAGCTTGGCTCATCGTCATGGTAAATGCTGTGAATTTTATGGATGGATCGAACGGCCTCGCGATTGGTTGCCTCGCCATTATGCTTGCAGCTTTGGCGGCCATCTCTGCAACATCGGGGAGTTGGACGGCAGCAATCTGGTGGTTTCCGCTCTTAGGTGCGATCGGCGCGTTTCTAATTCACAATTTGCGTGGACAGCTTTATGCGGGCGATGCAGGCGCATTGGGACTTGGTGCATTGTTTGCGGCGCTCGGCCTTGCATCGGACCTGAATGTCTGGACGATTGCAACCATCGCTTTGCCGTTTCTGGTGGATGTGTTGCTGACCCTGATCTGGCGCGCCAAGCATGGCCGCAATTTGTTGAAGGCGCATATCGACCATGCCTATCAACGCTTGATCGCCAGCGGTTGGTCGCATTTGGACACAGCCGTCTTTTATTGGGGGCTCACGGCGACGACAGGCGGCATGGCCTATATCGCGGCACTGGCAGGCGGGGCCGCACCCTTTGCCGTCTTCTGGGGCCTATGGCTAGCTTTGACCGTGATCTGGATCCGGCATCGGCGGACCGCCCAGCTGAGCGATCTCAGCGGATAGGGCGGCGGCGCCAAACTTTGCTGCTTGCATGTTCGGCCGGCACGTCCACGCGACCGGCAACATCAGGATCACGAGCGCGCCGCCGACAATGGTCGCTTCAACCTGTCCACGTCCGGTCATATTGGTTAGCCCTGCATAGATGAAGAAGATCCCGCCAAGCGTGCCCAAAAGCCCGAGAATAAACAGCGCAACACGCCATGGCGCCGAATAGCCATACTCGATTTCAAGCTCAGGATTAACGCGCTCAAAAACGGCCAAGATAGCTTGGATCAGTCCGAAAAAATCATCACGCGCGCCGCCATGATCGGTATATTCGATCTTGGTCGTGCCAGCCTCGGACTCGAGGTGCAGCCAGGCACTGCGCGTGCCCCGGTAAGACACCGTGTTCCAGCTCGCACCGGTCACTTTGGCGAGGTTGAGCGCCGCAGAACCACCCCGGCGCATAAGGTGATCATCTTTGATCGCCCAGGTCTGTTCTTTGCGAACGGGCGCCGGTTTGAAGCTAAACTCTCGCATCGGCGCCCCGCAGATTACATATTTGGATAAGCCGGACCGCCGCCACCTTCTGGGGTGACCCAGTTGATGTTCTGGTTCGGGTCTTTGATATCACACGTCTTACAGTGAATGCAGTTTTGCGAGTTGATCTGGAAGCGTGGCGGTTGGCCCTCTTCTTCCACCCACTCATAGACGCCGGCCGGGCAATACCGGGCAGACGGTCCGTTAAAGACGTCAAATTCCGAAGCTTTTTGCAATTCAAGATTAGCAACTTTCAGATGCTTCGGCTGGTCTTCGGCGTGATAGGTGTTGGTGAAGGACACATTGGTCAGCTTGTCGAAGCTCAGAACGCCATCCGGTTTCGGATACTCAATCGGCTGGCATTTATCCGCAGGCTTCAAATACTCATGATCAGCTTTGCCATGCTTCAGCTGCGGGATATATCCAAAGCCGACCAGATAGCGCATCCACATGTCGGGCATGCCGAGGATCGCCCCAGGCATTGTACCGAAGCGGCCCATTAGCGGCTTCACATTGCGCACGCGGGCAAGATCGGTCCAAACCCAGCTATCGCGGACCGCTTGGTCATAGGTCGACAATTCGTCGCCAGAACGCTCCGCCCGGATCGCGCCGATGGCTTCTTCCGCCGCCAGCATGCCGGTTTTCATCGCATTGTGAGTGCCTTTAATGCGCGGCAGGTTCACAAACCCAGCTGAGCACCCGATCAGCGCGCCGCCCGGGAAAGACAGTTTCGGGATCGACTGAATGCCGCCCGACGTGATTGCGCGGGCGCCATAGGCTTCGCGCTTCCCGCCTTTGAGGAATTTCGAGATATCGTCATGGTGCTTGTAGCGCTGGAACTCATCATATGGCGACAGGTGTGGGTTCTTATAGTTCAAGTGAACCACATAACCGACAGAGACATAATTCTCGCCGCCTTCTGAGAAATGGTAGAGGAAACCGCCGCCAGAGCCGTCTTTCTCTTTCACCGGCCAGCCAAATGTGTGCTGCACGAACCCAGCTTTAAACTCAGGATGGTCCGCCGGAACTTTCCAAACTTCTTTCAGGCCAATACCGTATTTTTGCGGATCGCAATCGGCTTCGAGATCGAATTTGGCTTTGACTTCTTTGGTCAGGGAGCCGCGCGCGCCTTCCGCGAACAGGACATATTTTCCGAGCAATTCCATACCCGGCTCATAGTCTGGCTTGTGGCTGCCATCTTCCGCAATGCCCATGACCCCAGCGACCACGCCGCGAACTTCGCCATTCTCGCCGTAAACAACTTCAGAGGCCGCAAAGCCCGGGAAGACTTGCACTTCCAGCTCTTCAGCGCGCTCGCCAAGCCAGCGGCAGACATTCGCGAGCGAGCCGATATAGCAGCCATGATTGTGCATGAAAGGTGGGAACGCGAAGGTCGGCATAGGCAGGGACCCATTCGGGCCGAGGAGCTTATATGTGTCAGCGCCAACTTCTGTGCGGATCGGGCGATCGTCACGGGTCCGCCAATCTGGGATCAGCTCATCCATCGCTTTCGGGTCGAGCACCAAGCCGGAAAGGATGTGGGCGCCAATCTCGCCGCCTTTTTCCAGAACAACAACTTCAAGTTCTTCGCCAGCTTCATTGGCGAGCTGTTTGGCGCGGATCGCAGCGGCGAGGCCAGCGGGACCCCCTCCAACGATCACCAGGTCAAATTCCATAGACTCGCGTTCGCTCATCACTTGTCTCCTCAGAAGTGGCGATCACACTTGCGCGCCATCTTTGTATATTTAAGTATCTGAGCACCTCTTTAGCCAAAGTTTACAAGGTCTCAATGCCCCAAAATGCCTCTGCCGCAGCGTTAAAGGCACTCACCGAGTGGTGGGAAGACATGGGCGTGGAGGTCGATCAGGCTGAAATCGCGCGGTCTGGACAGGGTCAAAACCACGCAAACACAGGGTCTGCACCGTCTGGCGCGTCTCGCCCACCTGCGGAAACCCGGCAGGCTCCGAGCTCTGGGCGTAAGTCGCGAAAGTCGGCGAGTAAGACGCTGCACGATTGGATTCAAGAGGCAGAATTGCTGGCCGCCAGCGCTGCTTCGATTGAAGCTTTGAAAGCTGCGATTGAAAGCTATGAGGGCTGCGCGCTGAAACAGTTGTGCGAAAAGACAGTTGTCTATGATGGCACGATCGGCGCCCCTGTCATGGTGCTCGGCGAGGGGCCAGGCGGCCAGGAAGACCGACTCGGGCTGCCTTTTGTCGGCAAAGCAGGCCAACTCCTCGACAAAATGCTCGCCGCGATCCAGCTCGACCGCAAGACCAATGCCTTCATTTCAAACGTCAATTATTGGCGTCCGCCGGGCAATCGCAATCCAGAGGCCGATGAGCTGGCAGTGTGCCGGCCCTTTGTGAACCGGATGATTGATCTGGCGCAGCCTAAAATCATTATCGCAACAGGCGGCGTCGCGGCAAAATCGCTGCTCAACTCGAAGACCGGGATCATGCGTCTGCGCGGATCAGAGCGCCCCTTTGAAACGCCTGCGGGAACAAAGGTCCCTTTGGTGCCGATGTTTCACCCCGCCTATCTGCTTCGCCGCCCGCAGGATAAAAGCCGCGCCTGGCGGGATTTGCTCTTGGTGCAAGCGCGACTGAAAGAAATGGGGGTTGAGGTTTGATCGACGATGAATCCACCTCAATGAAGCGTATTGGGCGGGTCTTTCTGACCTTCTGTCTGTTTGGCGGAAGTATCGGCCTCCTCGTGTTTTTAAGTCTCCAGCATGGTCTCAATCTGCCTGACTGGGTCGCGATTGCCTCCGGGGTCTCTTCCGGACTGATCATAGGTGCGATTGGGTGCCAGTCGAGGACGGCCAGAACGTTCGCAGCCTATCTAACTGAAAAGCTGCATTTTTTAGGGTGGCTGACCCGATAAATGCCCGCCCCGCTTTCGATCATCATACCAGCGTTGGATGCTGAGGCCGTTCTGCCGCTCTGTTTGGCATCACTGATGCCTGGCCTTGAAACGGGTTTAATCCGGGAAGTGATCCTGGTCGACGCTGGCAGCGAAGATCAAACACGCCGTCTTGCCGAAGGTGCCGGGGCGCGTGTGATTACAGCGCTAGAGAAAGGCCGCGCGGCGCAAATGCGTCACGGTTTCGACGAGGCGCGCGGCGATTGGCTTCTCTTCCTGCATGCCGACACAGCGCTGTCCCGCGATTGGGCCGAGCGCGCCAAGTCCCACATCGCAGAACGCCGAGACAATGCCGCCGCATTTACGCTCGCCTACCGCTCAGATCATTCGATGGCAAAAGTCGTAGCGCGCCGAGCCAATTGGCGCGCTCGAAAGCTCGGCCTGCCTTATGGCGATCAGGGCCTGCTCATCTCTCGCAAGCTCTACAAAGAGATTGGCGGCTATCCCGACACACCGTTCATGGAAGATGTTCAAATCATCCGCGCGATTGGCAAAAAGCGCCTCACAATCCTGTCTGCGGAGGCCCGCACCGATGCTTCAAAATATGAGCGCGATGGCTGGCGAAAACGCAGCTGGCGCAATGCATATCTGATCACCCGCTATTTGCTTGGCGCGAATCCGGAAAAATTGGCAAAATCATACACGTAATCAATTCGGTCGAAGGTGTGCCATGTCATTGGATGCGAACTGGGACGATGAATTAGAAGCTGGCTATGTCTATTTGCCGGATCACCCGGGCGTTGGAACGCCCGGATGCGTTGCGCGCTCAATTGATGTCTTCGCTCTAGACGAAAGCTTGCGGGGGCTCCAAATAATCTTGGATGTGGACGAACAAAATCGAGTGATTGGAATAGAAGTGGTCCGATGAAACGCCCTCAAATACTGATTTATGCCAAGCCGCCTCGAATTGGTCTCTCCAAGACACGATTGGCTAAGAGCATAGGATCGCCCGTGGCGGCCCGCCGGATAGCGACCGCCTTGCAAGCCAGAACCATGCGGGCGGCCTTAAACCCAGCTTGGGATACAGTGCTCTATACGGCGCCGGACAAGGAACTCGACAATTCGCTCGGCGGGATATGGCCGCTGCACCTTGAACGGCGCAGTCAGGGGCCAGGCAATCTCGGCGACCGATTAAGCAAAGGGCTGCGTGAAGCGCCGCCCGGCCCGGTTCTGTTTATCGGTAGCGATGCGCCGGACATTTCCCCCGCCCTGCTCCGCCAAGCCATCCGTGAGCTCAGCCGCCATGACGCTGTGTTTGGACCAGCTCAGGATGGCGGGTTCTGGCTGTTCGGCATCAACAAGTCCGCGCGCACCAAGAGTCCGTTCTATGGCGTCCGCTGGTCAGGCCCACACGCAATGGAAGATGTTTGGGCTAACTTGCCAGTCGACGCCACGATCGGCGTTCTCCCGCAATTAATCGATATTGATGACGCAAAAGATTGGGAGATTTGGCAAGGCCGCCACGAGGCCGAGATTGAAGCTCACGCCGATGCGCAGACTCATACCGCAGAGGCTAATAAAAAGCCCGGCTTGTTTGCCCGCCTATTCGGACGAGGCTGAACCCTCACCGCACCAATTTGGCTTCTTAGCGAGCGCACGTCGTCCGCGGTGCGGCCAAGGTCCGAGGTGGCCAGCGGCGATGCCCGCCTCACCAACATCCTGGCCATTGGCTGAGAGGGTGATCACTTCACGCTCATAACGGTCTGGCCCAGAATTGCTGGTGATCACCAGCTCGGCGTCACGGGTCAGTTCAACCATGAAGGCTTTCGAATTAAAGCCAAGCTCACGCTCAAACTCGCACTTGGCGCCGCCGCGCGCACCAACGCCGCCCGTCTCAGGTGCGTCGACATTGGCCAGGCGAAACTTCACGCCATCAATCCGGCCACTATCCCCATCAGACCAATAGATCGAGCTTTCCGAAGATGTGTTGATCTGAAACGCAATCGGTTCAGAACAGGCCGCAAGTGGCACGAGCAAAAGTAGTAACGCAGATTTCACACGCTCCGATTGCAGTGATTCGGCGCCGATTTGGACCACGCATCTCTTTTCAGAAGACGCTGGTGCCGAAACACAATAGTCAGATCAGATGCCCCGCTTGCTCATCATCTATCACACGCGCACCACTGGAACGCGGCAAATGGCAACCGCCGCCTATGAGGCAGCACGGCAGGAAGTAGAGACCCGGCTGCAGCGTGCGGAAGATACGATGCCTGATGATTTGCTGGCTGCGGATGGCTATCTCTTCGCAGCGCCAGAGAACCTGGCCGCACTCTCGGGTGAAATGAAGGCCTTCTTTGACCGTTGCTACTATCCAGTGCTCGGCAAGCTCGAAGGTCGTCCTTACGCACAAATGGTCTGTGCTGGCTCAGACGGAGAAAACGCCGCCCGCCAAACGGCACGAATTGCGACCGGCTGGCGTCTCAAACAGGTACAGGCGCCGTTGATCATCTGCACACACGCACAAACTGAGGTTGAAATCCTCGCAGAGAAAACGATCCCTGAACTGGATCTCCAACGTTGCCACGATCTGGGGGCAGCTTTGGGGACCGGATTGGCCCTCGGCGTCTTCTAAAGACGCCTACTTTTTGCCGCCAGTGGGCATCGCCGTAACAAACTCAAACCCGGCCTCAAGAAGCCGCGTGATCAAGCCCTCTGTCGCTAGCATGTCGGGGGTCAAACACACATAGTCGCGCATCGTCGCTCCGTAGGATTTGAACGGACCCGCGCCATATGTTTCTGACAGCTCGATCTGCATGGCCTTTGGCAAACGTATACCGAGCTCGTCATCCTTGCTGATCTGCGAAAACATGTGGCCATTCGCGGACGTGTAGGGATTGGCTTTGCCTTTGCGCTCAATGCCGTTCGCAGCCGCAATCGCCAGCTCATATATTTCTATCAGGTCTTCACGGGTCAAGGCGTACCCCTCGCAATGGCTCGCTATCCAGATACGCGATTGTCCGGCACGAACTCAAGCCCGGCATCGAATTCAGACTGCCAGACCACACGCGCAAAGCGGCTCAACCCGATGCGAGACGCCTTGATGCGAACCACTTGAGGAAGGGTGCCCCGGCTCCGAAATCGGATCCGCGCCCCTGTCTTCGAAACATCAATGATAACACCTTCGCGGACTTCGCCGCCCCGCGTTTCGATTGAACACACACACCAAACGCCTTTGCGGGGACCGCGCCGATTATTGATTTGCGGGCGCATGACAGGGGCGGGACGCGCCGCTTTCCCGACAGCGCGTTCAATGTCTATCTTGTTTTTTGACCTCGACGAAAACATTACGCAAATCTCAGATATCTCTGCAGATTAGCCAAAATCCCGTTAAGGTTGAATTACCTATAAAAAAGGCCCTGCAGTTTGTGCAGGGCCCTGCAATATCTGTTCCGTGTTCCGAGATTAGCCCGATTTCATCTCATCGAATGGAATGTCTTTGTCGACACGCACATCTTGCGGCAGTCCGAGCACGCGTTCCGCGATGATATTCTTCAAAATTTCATCGGTCCCGCCCGCAATCCGCAGGCCTGGTGCCCACATAAAGCTCTGCTGGAACAGTCCATCTGCGGGCATGTCATCACCAGTCATCAGGCCATAATGATCCTGCATCTCGATCGCTGAGTTACAGATATCTTGTAGCTGGTTGGCTGTAATGATCTTGCCAATGGAGTTTTCTGGGCCCGGCGTTTGACCTTTTGAAAGCGCGGTTTGGGTCCGCAGTTTGGTCAGCTTATAGCCCTGAGCCGCGACATACCAGTCGGCAAGATTATCGCGGAAGGCACTGTCACTCATTGTGCCAGCGTCCTTGGCATAGGTCATGATTTCAGACCAATCTGGCCCCGGAGATCCACCGACAGCCAGACGCTCATTCATCAGTGTCACAATCGCCACTTTCCACCCCTGACCAACCTCGCCGAGGCGGTCGCTGTCTGGAATGCGAACATCGGTGAAGTACACTTCGTTAAACTCACGTCCGCCAGAAGCCTGGTGAATTGGGCGCGCTTCGACGCCTTGCTGTTTCATGTCCACGATGAACATGGTCAGGCCTTTATGCTTCGCCGCCTTTGGGTCGGTCCGAACCAGCAGGATGCCATAATCAGAATAGTGCGCGCCCGAGGTCCAAACCTTTTGGCCATTGATGACCCACTCGTCACCATCTTTCACGGCGCGGGTTTTCAGACCCGCAACGTCAGATCCGGCAGACGGCTCAGAGAACAGCTGACACCAAATCTCTTCGCCCATCAGCGCTTTTTGGACATAGCGTTTTTTGTGCTCGTCAGAGCCAAAGGCGATGACGGTTGGGATACACATGCCAAGGCCAATGGTGAACGGGCCGGTCGGCGCATCAAACTTGCCCTCTTCCTGGCCCCAGATGACTTGCTGCATCGGTGTACCGCCGCGGCCGCCCATTTCTTTAGGCCAAGTGATTTTGGCGTAGCCGGCTTTTGCTTTCGTAGCCTGCCAAGATTTGGCTTGCTTCATGAACTCTTCGCCCGAAACACGCTGGCGTAGGGGCTTAGCGCCTTTTGGTTCCAGGTGCTGCGCTAGAAAGTTGCGAGCCTCAGTGCGGAATTCGGCTTCTTCGGTTGTATCGTTGAAATCCATTTGTCTTTCTCCGTTCCTTAAGCCGCGTTCTTCATTTCGAGCGCGCGGACCAATTTTTCTTTCCAAACTTTCGGGGCGCCAGCTTGGACCGCGAGCAATTTGGCTCTGCGATAGAACAAGTGGCAATCGACTTCCCAAGTAAAGCCCATACCACCATGGGTTTGGATATTCTCTTTTGACGCGTACCAGTAGGCTTCACTTGCCGCTAAACGAGCGGCTGCCGCCGCTTCCGGAAGCTCTGCTGCATCCGTCGACAGCGCCCAAGCGCCATAATAGCAGTTCGACCGCGCCACTTCGTTTTTGACATACATGTCAGCCAGCTTGTGCTTGATCGCCTGATTGCCGCCGATTGGACGGCCGAACGCATAGCGCTCTTTGGCATAATCGGTTGCCATTTCCAGACAACGCGTCGCGCCGCCAAGCTGCTCAAAGGCCAAAAGGACAGCTGCGCGATTCATAATCGCGTCGTGCATCTCCGCGCCAGCGCCTGCTTCGCCAAGACGCTCACCGGCGGCGCCATCAAACTTGATTTCAGCATGGCTGCGGGTCGGCTCAAGCGTTTTGACTGGCGTGCGGGTGACGCCCGCGCCGTTCAAATCAACCAAGACCAGGCTTGCGCCACTACCTTCTTTGGCGAGCACAATCGCGTGGGTTGCAACATCGCCATCTGTGACAGGGATCTTCGTGCCGGACAACTTGCTGCCATCGAAGGTAACGGACAGTTTTGCTGGGTCAGGATTGCCTGGGCCTTCGCTTGCCGCGTAGCAGCCGATGACTTCGCCGCTGGCGACACCGGGAAGAACCGCGCCTTTTTGCGCTTCGCTGCCGGCAATCATCATGCCTTCGGCGAAGAAATAAACAGAGCTTGCGAAAGGCACCGGCGCCAATGCGCGGCCCATTTCTTCCGCCAGCACGCAAAGCTCAAGCGCGCCGAGCCCGAGCCCACCATGTTCTTCGGGGATCGCGGTGCCGAGCCAGCCCATTTCTTTCACCTTGGTCCACACGCCCTCATGATGGGATTTATCATCATCGTTCAGCACTTCGCGGACATGTTGCGTGGTGCATTCCCCTTCGAGGAACTTTCGTGCCTCATTGCCGAGGAATTTTTGATCATCGGAGAAGTCAAAATTCATGGCCTCACAGGCCTCCCTGTCATTTTCTATAGCACAAACAATAGCGCGGTTGACGTGCACGGAAACCCGTGACGCCACGGTAGGCGCACCTCGGGTAAAACAGGGGTAACAGGATCGTATGATTGCAAGCCGGCGTAGGATAGCTAAATGGGGAGCAAGCACATCCAGAAAGGGCTTCCCATGCGCACAGAAACGCCGGTCCAAATTAAACTCGCAGACTATACGCCGTATCCGTTTGCGATTGATCAGGTGGAAATGGCTTTTAATCTTGAGCCAAGCGCGACGAAGGTCCGAACCAAGATGCAGGTGCGCCGCCTCAGCGCCGGCGATCTTGTCTTGGATGGGGTGCAGATGACGCTGGAATCGATCACGCTGGATGGATCTGAGCTCGCGGCAGACGCCTACACATCAGATGATGAGAGCCTGACTCTGAAAGATGCGCCTGACGCCTTTGTGCTTGAAACGGTGGTCACGATTGATCCGTCTGCGAATACCGCACTGTCTGGGCTCTACATCTCCGGCGGGCGATTCTGTTCACAGTGCGAGAGCATTGGTTTTCGGCGCATCACGTATTGGCCAGACCGCCCGGACGTGATGAGCCGGTTCAAAGTGCGGATCGAGGGCGACAAAACCGCGTATCCGATCCTGCTCTCGAACGGCACGCTCGGCGAAACCGGCGACTTAGACGGCGGGCGCCACTTCGCCGAATGGGACGATCCGCACTTAAAGCCCTCTTACCTATTCGCGCTCTGCGCCGGCGATTATGATGTCTATCGCGACAGCTACACCACGATGAATGGCGCAGAGGTCGACCTTGCTGTGCATGTCGACAAAGGCGATGGCGACCGCGCTGCATGGGCGATGGAAAGTTTGAAAGCCTCCATGAAATGGGATGAAGATGTGTTTGCACGCGAGTACGATCTCGGCGTGTTCAACATTGTTGCCGTGCGCGATTTCAATTTTGGCGCGATGGAGAATAAAGGCCTCAACATCTTTAATTCCGCTTACGTCCTTGCAGATGAAGCGACGGCGACTGATGCCGACTTTGAAGCGATTGAGAGCATTGTCGGCCACGAATACTTCCACAATTGGACCGGCAATCGCATCACCTGCCGCGACTGGTTCCAGCTCTGTTTGAAAGAAGGCCTGACCGTCTTCCGCGACCAGGAATTTAGCGCCGATATGCGCTCACGGCCTGTGCAGCGGATCAAAGACGTGATCCGTCTGCGCGCCCGCCAGTTTGCTGAAGATGCTGGCCCCCTCGCCCACCAGGTTCGCCCTGACAGCTATGGAAGTATCGACAATCTCTATACTGCCACTGTCTATGAAAAAGGTGCGGAGCTGATCCGCATGCTTAAAACCCTGATCGGCGACGATGCCTTCGCGAAGGGGATGCAGGTCTACTTCGATCGCCATGACGGTGAAGCCACAACGATCGAGCACTTTTATAAGTGTTTCGAAGATGCGAGCGGTGAAGATTTGAGCAATTTCCGGCGTTGGTATAGCCAGCCCGGCACCCCAACGATTACAGCAAGTGAGATTTGGGACGAGGACAGCCACACACTGACAGTGATGTTGACCCAGACCAATCCGAAAACGCCCGGCAATGACACGCCGGCACCTCTACCAATGCCTTTACGCGTTGCGGCGTTCGCGCCTGACGGCAGCACGCTTGAAGATCTCACCCTGCTGATCGAAAGCGACGAAACCATCTGGAGCGTGAAAAGCGAAACCGGACGCCCGTTCGTGTCATTGAACCGCGGTTTCTCGGCACCGATCCGTCTTGATCACCAGATCGAAGATGCGCAGCGCCTCGACCTCGCACGATTGGACAATGATCCCTTTAACCAATGGGATGCCCTGCAGGCCTTGGTAAAGAAGGATATTCTCGCCCTGGCTTATGGCGACGCATCCGCGCCCGATGCAAAGGTGGTCACGGCGATAGCTGAAGCCGTACGCGCAAACATGAACGACCCAGCTTTCGCGGCACTACTAACACGCTTACCGGATGTTGGAGAGCTGTTCTTGGAACATGTTCCCGCCAACCCGGCTGCACTCGCCGATGCCCGCAAGTCTGTGCAGCAAGCGCTCGCAACGACCTTGTCAGATGATGCAACCGCGTATCTGGCGCAGCCAAGTCCAGCCCCCTTCCGCCCAGATGCAGAACAATCAGGCGCCCGCGCGCTTCGCGGCGCGTTCATCACGCTCCTGGGGGCTTTAGGGGACGCATCGGATGCATCTTTGAAAACGCTCTTCGACGCGGCTGGAAACATGACGGAAAGCCTCTCGACCCTGCGCGCGCTTTGCACGGCGAATGGCGGCAGTAAGGCCACCGCGATCAGCGCGTTCGAAACCAAGTGGTCTGCCAATGAGTTGGTTATGGACAAGTGGTTTGCAGTTCAGGCAGGCACAGGTTCGGTTGCCGATATCGCTTCGCTGCTGAAGCACTCGAATTTCGATCTTGGCAATCCAAACCGCGTCCGCTCTGTCATTGCAGTGTTTGCGATGCAAAATTTGGCCGAATTCCATGCTGCTGATGGCACTGGTTATGAGCTCGTCGCCGACATTATCAAAGCGGCCGATCCGAAAAACCCTGCCTTGGCCGCCCGCTTGCTGACAGCGTTTGAGCAGTGGCGCTCTCTGGAACCGACTGCAAAAGCGGCCGCCGAGCAAGCGCTCAAGGCTTTGCAAGCTGGAGATCTGTCCAAGAACGCGTCGGATATTATCGGCCGCACGCTGAGCTAATCTGCTGCGAATCTCAGAATCGTGCCATTGGTTAACCAAACCTGAACTTTCCGAATTGAAAGCTTGGGCGGAGCAAACGCGCCTGGAAGTGGTGCGACCAGAAAGGTATCGGCTGTGGCGCGTCAGAAAGTCAAAGCTGAAAAATCCAAGAAGCGGGCGCGGGGACGCCCGAGTCTAAGCCTAACAACGGCGCTTGGATTGATCATTCTCGTTCAAGGGGTTGCCCTCGGGCTCAAGGCTTTGGACGACCAGCAAAACCTGCGCGCTGCCAAACAAGCCGAAACGCACCGCGAAGCCCAAGCCTATTCTGAGCACCTGTCCGGAAAGATCGCGACAGCAGCGCAGACCTTGCGTCTTGGCTATCAAGCGGGATGGACATCTGGCCAGGTCGAGCGCGCTTATAGCGAGATTGAAACAGTTGCGACTTTGGCCGATGCGCTCACCGCACCGAATGGCAGCCGATTAAACCTGGCGGGCCAACGCGCCAGCGAATTGCTCGCACGGCAAGAGCTTGCTGGACTGACCTCTGCAAATGATCTGGTGATTGTCTATGATCCAGACTCTGGCAGTTCGAGACTATCCATTGCGCCCGCGACAAGTTTCCTGCCACAGACGACAGATGGCCGCGAACTCTCAATCATCGAAGGCCGTCACCAAAGCACACAGATCCTGGCGTCCAATCAGGTTGCTGCCTGCACGCCGGTGGCACAGGGCGCATTTTCAGTTTGTGTGCGCAATTCGTTTCAGCGGATGTCGCCGTCCGCTTTGATTGATCTCCTGATCTACGCCTTGCTGCTACTGGGTCCGTCCTTAGCAATCGTCGGATTGTTCCGCCTGTTCGAACAAAATCGCAAAAGCTCAGAAGCCTTTGAAGGCGAAGCGACACGTGCCGGAAGAATTCTGAAAACGGTTTTACATCAGACGAAAGCAGGCTTCTGGTCTTGGGACGAGAAGTCTGGAACCTACCGATTTAGCGAAGAGTCTGGACGCCTGTTGGGCGCTGAGACTGAGATTCAACTTTCGAAGCGAGAGTTTGTTCAATTGGTCCATGAAGACCAAGCCGAAGCGGTCGAGCAAGCCTTGGATAACTTGTCAGAGCGCGGATTTGTGCAGCAAGTTTTCGCGACGCGGGATAAGTCTGCGTGGCTCGATCTACGCGCGCAACCCGATCCTGACACTGGCGCGCTGAACGGCGTCTTGCGAGACGTCACCGAAACGAAACGCGCATTGGCACGCACGAAACAGGCTGAAAACCGGTTGCGCAGCGCGTTGGAAGGGTTTTCAGGCCCGTTTGCGCTGTGGGATGCTCGCAAACGCCTGATCTATTGGAACCGAGCGTTTCAGCGGGTGTTTGGCCTCGAATCCACGGTTCGAACCGGCATGGGCTATGACACGGTGATGCTGTCGCAAGCCGCGAATGTGACCGACCGGCGCCCAAGCGACGAGCATGACCCTGCGGATATCGTAAAAATCCGTGATGGCGAATGGTTCAAAATCATCGAACGCTCAACTCAATCGGGCGGCATGATCACGATGGGGATGGACGTCTCAAGCGATGTCCGTAACGAGGTTGAGCTGACAAAGCAGCAAGCGCGTTTGCGCAAACTTGTTGCCGAGTTGGAACGCTCTGAGACAATAGCTGCTGACCTCACGCGCAAGCTCGAAGAGGAAAAAGTCAATGCTGAACGCTCGGCAAACTCTAAGAGCGCGTTCCTCGCCAATATGAGCCATGAGCTTAGAACGCCGCTCAACGCGATTAACGGTTTCTCCGAGATTCTGATTGACGAAATGTTCGGGCCGCTCGGCGATGAGCGCTACAAAACCTATGCGCAAGACATTCTCGATTCCGGCAAGCATTTGCTCGATATGATCACCGATATTCTCGATATGGCGAAGATCGAAGCTGGCAAGATGACGGTCGATCTACAGCCAATTGATATTGTTGACCCTGTAGACGCCGCGGTGCGGATGATCCGGCGCAAGGCGGAAGAAAAGAATATCAGCCTTCAGATGGTCGCCAATGACGGTTTGCCGCTTGTGGAAGCCGATCACCGCGCCATTCGCCAAATGATCCTGAACCTGGTTTCAAACGCTCTGAAGTTTACCGATCAGAACGGCGAAGTGCGGGTCACAGTGGACCAGAAAGGCGACGAACTGCGCGTTTCTGTGCGCGACAATGGGATTGGAATTCCACCAGATGCCCTACCGCGTCTGGCGCAGCCTTTTGAGCAAGTCAGCGACACGCGTGATCGGAATTATGATGGCACAGGTCTCGGATTAGCGCTGACAAAGTCCTTTGCCGAAATGCATGGTGGACGTCTCACCATTGCCAGCAAACCCGGCCGCGGGACGCAGGTGAGCTTTTACCTACCCATCCGTAAATCGCAGCCCGATATCGAAAGCTCAGTCGCTTAAGACCGGTCGCTTAGTGTTTCGATCGCGAACTGGGCCGCCTGTGCAGCGCAATCAGATGCAGCCGCCTTCAGCGCCCGCGCGCGGTCGCGGGCTGAGCCACTGGTCGCAGTTTCGCGCGCTGTGATCTGGGTGCGGGCCAGCAGGGACCGATCTCGCGAAGAAACGAGGCTGACCGCCATCTCGCAAATACCGGTATCGCCTCGAAGCTTTAGTCCTGTCAGCTGAGACGCAAGCTCATATTGTGCAAGAATCCCAAGTTCTGGCAGCACCGCGTCTCCAGCCTCGCCAATCTCAAAACTGTTTACAATGGCGAGTTGGATCTGGCGGGTTGAAGGACCTGACCATTCGACGCCCCGAACCACGCGCAAACCGCCATCACCGCCTTCGCTGATCATGTTTTGGCCGCTCATCAGGCGCGGCGCTTCGGGTTCGCGCACAATGAGATCCTGAGACAAACCGGAATACGCATTGGCGGCCTCTACACTATAGAGCGCCTCTGGGGCTTCAGGCTCGGGTAAGACTGACACGCAAGCGGTCGCCATACAGATCGACGCAGCGATGATTGGAAGCTTCATTTTCATTAGCGGCGGTCCTCATATGGCAAGGGGTCGCCAACGACCAAGCCTTGGGGGTTTTGTTCGAGTTCACGGGTCAGGCGATCAATCCGCGAGATCAAGACACGTAGCTCTTGCGCGGCAAGGCTCGTCTGTTGGACCGTATCGGATGCGCCGCCCTCAACCAAAAGGGTCGCTGCTTCGACCGCTTTCCGGCTTTGGGTCAGCATTTCGCTCGCATCGCCGGCAGCAGTGTTAAGCTCGCCGACTAGAGCTTTCAGTTCCGTATTCAAGCTCGAGAGTTCTTGATCAAGAGAGTTGGCGACGGTCGTGATGTCTTCAGACGCGAGGGTGAGATTGTCTCCCGCGCGCTCAAGCGATGCGAGCGTGTCGATTGTCTGCGTGAGCAGTGCTTTATCGTCTTCGGACAGCGTCGCGGTGATGTCTCGGACATTGAGGAGAATGTCGCCCATAGCGGCAATGTTTTCATCCGTCAGAAGCGTGCTGAGCTGGTCAATCGTCATGCCCGCCTGACCAACGATTTCCGCACCGCCATTGAACAGCGCCGCCAGAGGTGTTTCACCAGCTTTGATCACGGGGATATCTTCATACGGAGCCGGCAAGAGCGGCCCCGCATCGTCACTGCCAGCATTGATCTGAACGAATGTAACACCTGTAATGCCGGCAAAATCGATAATCGCCGTGGAGTCGGTTTTGACAGGAGTTGAACGGTCAACTCGAAGGCGCGCGCGGACCATGGACGCATCGCGGCGGTCAATACGAACGGTTTCCACTTCGCCCACCTTAATGCCGATATAGCGCACCGACGCGCCCTCCTCTAGCGTCACCGGACCAGGAAAGATAACATCATAGACCGAGTAGTCGCGATTGAACTGCGAGGAGCCAAGCCAAAGCGCAAAGCCAATCACAGCCGCAGCGGCCATCAAAACGAAAGCGCCAATCAGCGCGTAATTCGCACGTGTTTCCATTATCCGGCTCCCATAATTGCGCCGCGTCCTCTCGGTCCCCCGAAATATTCCTGTATCCACGGATGGGGTTCACGTCTCAATTCATCCATCGTGCCAATTGCCAAGATGCGCTTTTCCCCCAAGACAGCGATACGGTCGCAAGTTACCGCCAGCGTATCGACGTCATGTGTCACCAGAAATACCGTGAGCCCGAGTGATTTTTGCAAATCTCGGATGAGTTGGTCAAATCCAGCCGCCGTAATCGGATCGAGACCAGCGGTTGGCTCGTCCAGGAATAGCAGCGGTGGATCCAGCGCCAAGGCGCGCGCCAAGGCCGCCCGTTTACGCATACCACCGGAGAGATCAGACGGGTATTTACGCCCGGCCCAAGTCTCCAACCCCGACATTCGGATCTTCTGATCGGCTAGCTCTTTCATCAAAGGAAGCGGCAGATCTGTATGCTCTTTCATCGGGACCATGACATTCTCGCGCACCGTCAGGTTCGAGAACAGCGCCCCATCTTGGAACATGATGCCCCACAGGCGTTGCAAGGCCGCATGATCCGCCGCTTGGAGATGAATCACATCTTCGCCAAACACATGCACGTCTCCGGCTGACGGCGCTTTCAGGCCGACAATGGCGCGCAGCAGGACCGATTTGCCGGTCCCAGATGGGCCAATCACGCCCAGGACTTCGCCTTTGCGCATATCCATGTCGAGATGCTCATGCACAACGTGACTGCCGTAAGCGGTCTTGAGCCCGCGAACCTTGATTGCCAGCTCTGTCATAGGCCCATCTCCATGTAGAAAATGGCAAACAGAGCATCGATGACGATGATCGCGAAAAGCGCCTGCACGACGGATTTGGTCGTATGATGACCAAGCGATTGAACGCTGCCGCCGACTTCGAGGCCTTGGCGGCAGCCAATCAGTGCGATCGCCAAGCCGAAAATCGGCGCCTTGGACATACCGATCCAAAACTGATCGATTGGGACATTATCCTGAAGGCGATTGAAGAAGACCGTTGGATTAATATCCAGCACGAGCCAGCCCACGGCCATGCCGCCCGCTATCGCTGTCAGCATTCCAATAAAGGTGAGCACTGGCACCATGATCATCATGGCCAGCACGCGCGGCGCAACAATCACCTGCATCGGGTCGAGCCCAAGGGTTTGCATCGCATCGATTTCCTGGCGCATTTTCATCGCACCAATCTGTGCTGTGAAGGCCGAGTTTGTGCGGCCCGCAATAATGATGGCAACCAAGACACCACCAAGCTCACGCAACACGCCAAAGCCAACGAGCTCGACCACAAAGATCGTCGCACCAAACTGTGAAAGCGTTGTCGCGCCAATAAACGCAACCACCATGCCGACAAAGAAACTCAAGAACGCGATGATCGGCACCGCATCGAGTCCGGCATCTTCCATGACCGAGACGAGCGCCGTCCAGCGCATTTTCGCCGGGCGCAATACCGCAGCCGAAATCGCGACCAGCGTTCCGCCCAAGAAGGACAAGGTCTCAAGCGCTTCCTGCCACATATGCTCGGCATTGCGTCCGGTACGCTCCAGTAGATCGACAAAGCCATGTCCGGGCTCCCGAACGGGCGGCGCGTGTTCTTCCTGCGTCGCCAATGTGCGTGCCTGTTCTAGCAATGCTAAAGCTTCTGGCTGTGCACCAACGACGTCAGGGTGAGACGGAGCAAAGCCGCGCAAGGCGCGATCAGCCAGATAAGCGCCGGCCGTATCCATGCTCTCCAACTCCGTCAGGTCGAGTTCGGCGAGCCCTTCGGCGCCATGGGTCTCACCAAGTTCACGAAGCTTGTCATCGAGCGCTCCTAGGGCCGTAACAACCCATGCGCCGCGCAACAAAAGCCGCGGACGTTCGCCCCTAATGTACTCAAAAGAGGGCGAAAAAGATGGATCACTCGATTTCGACACTATTTACCTTAACCCACCAGCGTTTAAGACAGCCCCCAAAGCGTCATTCAAATTTTACCATTCCGGCAAAGACTTCATCCATGCGCCAGATGACCATCACACCTGTGTCTTCGCCGTTAAAAGCGGCCTTTGCAATCTCTCGCGGGTCTAAAACCACGGCTGAAACGGTCGTGGTAGAGATCCGGGAGGGCGACCATGTTGGCCGCGGTGAGTGCGTGCCCTACGCCCGCTATAAAGAAAGCCGGGTCAGCGTCGTCGCGCAGCTTTCCGGCATCGAACGCGATATCCAGGAGGGCCTAGCCCGCCAAGACTTACAGAGACGCCTCCCCGCAGGCGCTGCCAAATGTGCGGCTGATTGCGCGCTCTGGGATTTGGAGTCAAAGCTTACTGGCACACCCGTTTGGGAACTTGCTGGCCTGCCAGAGCCGAAACCATTGCCGACAACGATGACGATCAGTTTGGACGAGCCGGACGCGATGGCGGAGGCCGCCAAAGCGACCAATGCCAAAATCCTTAAGCTTAAGCTCGGCGGTCCAAACGACATTGTCCGCGTTGAAGCTGTGCGCCGCGCCAGGCCGGATGCGAAGCTTGTCCTTGATGGCAATGAAGGGCTCGACCCGGCTGAGTTTCCGACCCTCGCCGCAAAGGCCGCCGATCTCGGCGTCGTGCTGATCGAACAACCATTTCCTGCCGATCAGGATGGTCCGCTCACCCGCCGCCCAGGGCATGTGGCCATTTGCGCCGATGAAAGCATGCATACACGCGGCGACGTTCAGCAGCTCGCCAAAAAGTATGATGCGATCAATATCAAGCTCGACAAGGCGGGCGGGCTCACGGAGGGCCTGCGCATTATGAAAGAAGCCAAACGCTGCGGCATGAGCACGATGGTCGGCTGCATGGTCGCAGGGTCGATCAGCATGGCGCCTGCGATCTTGCTCGGCCAAGAAGCCGACCTGATCGATCTAGACGGCCCGCTCTGGCTCGAAAAAGATGTGCCGCATAAGCTGCGCTATAATGACGGCGTCGTGTCACCGCCCAGCCGAGAGCTTTGGGGATAGGCATAAGTCTGCGTGTTGCTGGGGTGAAGTGCTGATGACGCGTCAAATGAGACACATATCGTGTCTGCTTTGGGTCAGGAGCGGACATAAGAGATTTGCGGTTTTGTCGTTATCGCCAAAGCACTCGCATTCCCTCACCTCGTAAATGCGAGACACCCCGTTTAGTTTCTCATTCTAAATTCTAGTCTACTGCACCTTCACGCATAAAGTTCTCTTCGTGAGTATAGATGGTAATTAGCAGCTCTTCGAAATCCCAATCTGAAGGTTCCAATTGGGCAGTGGATAGTTGTTGACGAAGATATGGGGTGAAGACGCTTCGATCACGCGGGCCTACGAAGCGTCCCGCATCGTCGAAGTATATGCGGGCAAATCGTCTTTTGTCGCCGGTATATCCGTCTAAAGAGTCTCCCAATGCAAGCTTGGTTGCAACATTGAATTCTCGCGACATGCAGTCGGAAACGACCATGTTTTTCAATGTTACTTTCAGTTCGCTATGTACAAACTCCGCCTTTAGATCATCGAAATCTCCGCTGCATTCATCACTAACGCACTCCCATATCTGGGCATTGGGCGGAGAGTACAGATTTAGCTGCTTTGGCGTAGAGAAATGTAGTTCAGGTGCGATGGCATTTCGCACTTCATAGATGCGGTCCGAAAGGGGATGTCCTACGTTGTAGTACGCCCAAGGGACCGCACTGAGCGAAAGAAGTCCGATAGCGATCAAAGAATTCACTGTCGCAATAGCGTAGGTAAATTTGCTGTTCGATTGTCTCGCTTCGATGGAACTAAGAAGGGAAACAACTGTCAGTAGGATGCTAGAGACGGCGATGAGCGCAAGCCAATCGTAAATGCCACTCTCGCCGCCGATTGAGCCAACGGCCAGGTCTCGTTGATCAAGACACTCCAGACCTGCCGAGTAAGTGAAAAGCGTCAGCGATCGCTCGATACAAATTACCGATAGAAGAACCAGAAAAACAACGTGGTGAATGTCTGGGGTATACGCTTTCTTTTTTCTATTCTTCTTTCGAATCATTTGTTCCTCTCATTTCTATTTGGGAACGCAATTCAACAATTCTAGTGGCTGAACGTTTCTCGATCTATATTATGCGGGAAACTCATCTTCATCCGCTTTGACGTCGAAAGCGGACACTTGGCTGGCGACTTAAGCTCGCCTCAATCCGACCCACTCCCGCGCCGCATACACTGCCCCGCATCTCCTCCTGATGAGAGGCTTGTCCGGATCGGCTTGGCAGAGGGGGAGAGCGGCGGTCTGGTTGCTGGGCTTGGGGCTCCGATCCCTTTGCGCGGTGCCAGTCGGGGCAGCGAGCCCTCGGCCCGATGGTACGAGGCGAGCTATAGGTAGCTGTAAGATCCAAACTCTCCGGAGCAGGCCCGGACTTAATGATCCGGGCGGCTACTATGACAAACATGCCGCCGCAGGCGCGCTTTGTTCAAGCGCTATACGCCGTCTCGAGAGAGCGGCAGTTCACGCCGCGTTTGATCTAAGCGC
>ERZ1740070.64-NODE-64-length-81674-cov-15.728041_pt1 | contig 81674 bp, 51 predicted proteins | sample MGYA00581734_ERZ1740070 | MGnify/ENA primary metagenome ERZ1740070 (study PRJEB43018, sample SAMN04849744) | marine metagenome | isolation source: floating plastic debris | place: Pacific Ocean | collected 2008-09-01 | study: EMG produced TPA metagenomics assembly... | reverse complement strand
TAACTTAAGCACATGATAGCAAGAATCTGGCACGGAAGAGTCCATGTAAAAGACTACAAAGCTTACACAGAATTTTTAAAGGAAGTAGCTATTCCTGATTATCAGACGACCTCCGGGTTTCAAAAACTTACCTTCTTAAGAAGGTTGGAAGGTGACATTGGCCATTTCACACTCATCACCTACTGGAGTGATCTTGAAGTGATCAAAAACTTTGCTGGTGAAGATTATGAGAAAGCCAAGTACTATCCGGAAGACGATGACTTTCTTCTGGAATTTGAAGAAAAGGTGGTGCATCATGAGGTGTTTGCAGAGTAGTTCTTGATCGCTGGCCTATTCTATAATTTACTTTACTTACTTAAAGACTAAAGTCAGACTTTTCATACCTAATGAATCCATCACCAGTCGGTAGTTGCTTTTTCAAGAGCCAATATTTTTTTGCGTCTTTAAGACTTTTGCCGGGGTTATCTTCAATAAAATCGCGGGTGTATTGTGCATACATATTGTTATCAGCAATATCTCTTTTGAACGTAGGATCATCTTTTCGGCGTTCAAGTTCCAGCCACTTTTCTACCGCATCTCTTAAAGTTCTTCCGGCGTTTGACTTGACCCAATCCATAAAATCACTGTGACAGTAAAATTTATTTCCAATTTGACTTTTTAAAAAATTTCTAAAATTAGGTCCAAAAGAAACATTGTCTGTGATCTCGGTTTCTAATGTCAGTTGTGATTTTGCCCAATTAAATTTTGAGATAGGTTTATTCTTTTTCTGCAAGGACAGGGTTTCTCCCTTATTATCCAACGCATACATAATCCTATCCCTTAAATCAAATTTTCTCCCGTTTACAGGTAGTCCAGCGTTCCTGCAAATCTTCACCATTTCCTCCTTTGTCCAATACCACCGGTTAAATTCCGCCCCTGACATTATATTTTCTAAATCGGGTCTTTGCATTGTCTCCTACTTTTAATGATCTTATTTGAACGAGTAACCCGGAAGTTTTGAATTGGTTCAAATACTCGCTGCTGCCAAACTGTAGTAGTGAATTTGAATACATATATAAAGTCGACTAAATTGAAATGGAGTCTAATAATTCATCTCAATGTCTTCCTGTCATTTTTTTAAGCCTCTATGAAGGCTTACCTAAATAACAGGTAAACTAGTTTACTTGGCGCTGTATTCGTAGTTCTTTTTCGCTAGTTCGGATTCGAGTAAGTCTATTTTCTCTTCCAGTTCAGTACGTAGCCGCTCCTGTTCCTCTTGGGTAGCCTGTAGTTCTTCCATATTCTGCCGCATCTCTTCTTCCTGCGATCTCATCTCTTCGGTATTTTCCTGGCTTTGCTCTAATAGTTGCTTGGTCTGCATAGCGGTTTTCGTGTTAATGACAGCCGAGGCTACAATTTCACACACCTTTTCCAAAAATTCAATCACATGATCTTCATAATCATTAAAGGAAGCCAGCTCCAATATGCCTTGAATATTATCATTTACTTTTATAGGCACAAGGAGTAGATTTTCGGGTAGCGCATGTCCTAACCCGGAAGTAATGGAAAGGTAATGTTGTGGTACATCGCTAAGCCGGGTAGTAAGTCCTTCCAAATACACCTGTCCTACCATACCTACACCAATGTCCGCCCTTCTTTCAAGAAATTTCTTTCGATCATAGGCATAAGCGCTAACGAGCTCAAGAAACCTATCGTCTGCATTATCTTCATTTAACAAGAACAGAGCGCCCTGCAAAGAATTAGTGTAGGTCACTACCTCTGAAACGATCTTTTCGCCGAGACCTTTCAACCCGGATTGGTCATCGCGGACAATCTCAGAAAATTTTGAGATGCCTTCCGCCACCCAGTAGCGGATCTCTTCATCCGCTTTAACGGCCTTCATTTGATCCCGCATACTGATCAATTCACCTACAAGCGTATCTTTATTCAAATTATCCGTCTTTTCGTCCATCCCGTTCCATGCCACATTCAGGTTGCCTTTCGTAATGTCTTTAATAAAAGTGGAAGTATTTTTAAGGTTTTGGATGATCTTAGAGATTACTTGCTGCCCGTCTAGAGCCGTAGCTTCGGAATGACCTTCATTGTAGATAAGTTCCTGATTGCTTTTGTCAAGATCTTCGAACAGCGAACTCAGTTTGGTATCATTGCGCCTCAGGCGAATGAATACAAAAATAAGAGTGGGAAGCCCTAAGAGCACGCTCAACAGTTGTATATAAAATGAATTTCTACCAATAGATTGATACCGCTCTTTGTTCAATATCTCCTGATCGCTTACAAAGTTTCTTATGTTTGCTTGAACAGGACTGTAGTTCCTCCACAGATCATATCCCGGATCATTTACAAATAGTTCCACGGCCTTTTCAGGTTGTCCCAATTCAATGAACTCCATACCCTGTCCAACCAGCGCCGCATAGTCACCCACTTTTGATTTTATATAGTCGATGCTATCCAGCGGGTGATAATTCAACTTGCCAAGTACTTGTTTTAAGGTATCAAGATTCGCCCCGTATATGTCCAATGCCGTCATATAAGGGTCTTTAAAGCCGTCCTTATTAATCATATAGTACCCTCTGAATCCAAGATCCATGAGATTAACGCTCCTATCCAACTCGGAAAGCCGGGAGTTTACTTCTAAACGATTAGCTACAAATTCGTTGCGGTTGTTTAATTCCGTTTTGCTGTAAGAGGAAATGGCAAAATTTATAAGGATCAATAAGAATACAACACTCATACCTATTTCAACGGCATGTCTCTTGATTGAATCCAAATTATCGGAAAAGCTATTCATGACGTAATGTTTTTAATTACTAAAATGATAACACTTGAATGTTGCGGCTAATAAGGACATGTAAAATATAATAGACTTGATTTAAAAGCTAATTTTTTATTTAATCAAGAGCAGTTTTTAAGTCCAATGATTGGAAGATATATTTCAATGCCTTTGTATTAGGACAGTATGTTTTAAACAGCCTAACAGTATTCGTTCCTTAAAATTGGACTTTGATAGATCTGATCTGACTGTTGGTTGATTAAATCTCATATTTGCAACATTGGTTATTATTCTTCTGTTTAACATCAATGAATTTTCACTTCAACATTCGGATATCTAATGTTGAGACGGTCATTCAACAAACTAAACTGACATACAAAAAAATAAAAATCTTTAGAATGCCATTGAAACCATATACATTGATTATAAATGCAGCTTAAAATCCGTTTTTAAAAATGAGAAGAAGTATCAGTATAGGTATTGGCATCATTATCATTATTGGGGGTATCTCCATTTTTTACCTTGCGCGGGGCAGTAGAGCCAATAGCGAGCCCCAATCTGTGTCATCAACTTCATATACGAAAGTTAAAGCTCAACAAGTAACACTCAAGTCATTACCCTACTGGATAGAGGCTACGGGTACGTTGACAGCAAAACGTAAGGTGGAACTTTACAGCGAGGTACAAGGGACTTTATTAGCTATCAAAACCGTGTTTAAAGAAGGCAGTAAATTTCGTAAAGGAGAGTTACTGTTGAGGATAAACAGCGCCGAACATCTGGCACAATTACAGTCAAATAAGAGCTCCCTGGTCAATCAAATTGCCGCTATGATGCCCGACATGGAAGTGGATTTTCCTGAGGCTTCTACTAAATGGGCTGCCTACCTGCGTGATTTTAATATAGAGGGCCCACTTGAACCTCTACCAAAAACCACATCTGATTCAGAAAAGCTTTTTGTCACTGGAAAGAATATCGTTCAAACCTATTATACGGTGAAAAATCTCCAGGAAAGGTTGGCAAAATATTACATATCAGCTCCTTTTACAGGTACGGTAACTGAATCTAATGTAGATGTAGGCTCCCTGGTAAGAAGCGGACAGAAATTAGGAGAGTTTATTGAGCCTACAGTATATGAGCTGGAGCTCGCTATTACTGCGGCGGACAGCAGATACCTAAAGGATGAGCAATCCATATCGCTCAGTAGCTTGAATGGAGAAGACTTCTATTCAGGTAAAGTAAGCCGAATCAACCCACGAATCGACCAAGAAACCCAAACCATAAACGTGATTGTGGAAGTCGCCGATAAAAGACTTAGGGAGGGACAGTACTTAAAGGCCAGAATAGAAGGTGAAAGCCTTGAAGATGTTTTTATGATAAGCAGTGAGCTGCTAGTAGAAAATAATCATATGTACGTTATTAAGGACAGTGCGCTGCACCTGCAAAAAATCATTCCTATCAATTATCTGGCTGACAGTATTATAGTAAGAGGTTTGGATAGCGGCATGATGATAGCTCAAGAAGTCATACCCAATGCGCACCCAGGTATGAAAGTAAGCTATAAGTAACGTTTCTAAACATCAATCATGAAGCAATTCATTGCCTATTTTATTAAGTATCCCGTAGCCGTTAACATATGCGTTATTGGTTTTGTGATCTTCGGCATTTTGGGGTATTTCAAACTTAACTCCTCCATTTTCCCACTCTCCGAATCAAAGACCATAAACATTACGGTTAATTACCCCGGGGCATCGCCGGAAGAAGTAGAGGAGGGTGTAATCGAAAAAATAGAAAAAAACCTCAAAGGGATTTCAGGTATTGACAGAGTAACATCAGTTTCAGAAGAAAATTTAGGTACTGTAACTATTGAATTGCTGGAAGGGTTTGATATTAATATCGTTTTAGACGACGTTAAAAATGCAGTAGACCGAATCCCTTCCTTCCCCACTAACATTGAACCTCCGATAGTTGAAAAAGTTGAAAATAGAAGGGAGTCAATTGTATTTGTAGTCACTGGTGACGATGTACCTCTTAGTATTTTGAAAAAAACTGCAGAAGATATCGAAGAGGATTTACTGGCTTTCCCAGGGTTGTCTCAAGTAACACTCTCCGGCTTTCCGGATGAAGAAATTGAAATAGCATTGCTAGAAGATAACCTGAGACGGTATAATCTGAGTTTTGAAGATGTAGCAAGCGCTGTTACTAACTCTAACATTATTATAACCGGCGGTTCCATAAAAACCAACAAAGAAGAGTATCTCATACGGGCTGATAATAAGGAATATTATTCCAGGGAGTTAAATAATATTGTAGTTAAGTCTACTTCTACAGGAACTCTTATTTACTTAAGGGATGTAGCCACTATCAGTGATACATTTAGCGAAACCCCGGATAGGATATACTACAATGGCAAACAATCCATTCAAGTTGGTATTACCAATACCAACAATGAAGACTTAATAAAAACAGCCGACAGGGTAAAGGAATACATAAGTCAATACAATCAAAAAGAAGATAATATAGAGCTGATAGTGACCTTTGACACTTCTCTGGTACTGAAGGGTAGGATATCCCTTCTCTTGGAAAACGCCCTAATAGGGATGTTTTTGGTATTTCTCTTATTATCCATTTTTTTGAGACCCAATCTGGCCATTTGGGTAGCTTTTGGATTACCTATTTCCTTCCTAGGGATGTTTGTCGTCTTAAGTCAGTTTGGGGTGACTATCAATATGCTCTCGCTGTTTGGGATGATCATTGTTATTGGTATTCTGGTGGATGATGGTATTGTCATTGCCGAGAACATTTACTCTAAGTACGAAGCTGGAAATTCGGCTGTCAAGTCAGCTATAATGGGTACTTTAGAAGTACTTACACCTATACTTTCGGCTATTACCACTACTGTACTAGCATTTGCCGTTTTTTATTTTCTCGAAGGGAACATCGGCTCTTTTTTCAGTGATATCGCGACAGTAGTGACACTTACACTTGGCATTTCATTAATAGAGGCGCTGCTTATATTGCCTGCCCACCTCGCGCACTCTAAGGATCTTACGGATAAAGCCAAACTCTATAAAATAAATGTATATGGAGATAAAATCATGAACTACATGAAGGATAGGCTGTATAGTCCTGCGTTCAAATTTGCACTAAGGCATAAGTTTTTGACTTTTTCTATAGCCATCTTCTTTTTCGTCGTTACTATAGCTGCTTTTGCATCAGGCGTGGTAGTTGTAACTTTCTTTCCAGCTAACGCCAGCGATCAGCTTGTCATAAGTTTAGAGACACCCAAGGGTACTAATGAAGCTATTACAGACTCAGCAGCAGCATATGTTCAAAATAGCGCCTGGAAAGTAAATGAAGAGCTAGGTTCCAACCTGGAAGGCAACCCACATATTCTAAATGTGCTAAAACAGGTAGGCCCGGGTAGTTCCAAAGCAACGGTAATTGTCAATTTGTCTCCTGGAGAAACACGCGACCTCTCCTCGCCGGAAATTACAGATCTTATCAGGCAACAAGTTGGGGAGCTCTCCGGCGTTGAAAAGCTGAGTTTCAACTCCGGAGCTAATATTGGCGGTAGCCCCGTATCAGTCTCACTCCAGGGTAAAGATATTGAGAAACTAAATGAAGCAAAACAACTTGTTTATGAGGAGTTAAGAAGCAATCCTAAAGTAAAGGATATCGTTGACAGCAGCCCAAAAGGGATAAAAGAAATAAACCTGACACTTAAAGATAACGCCCAACTTCTTGGACTATCGCTCAACGATGTTATGAGGCAAGTGAGAAACGCTTTTTTTGGTAACGAAGCACAACGGCTGCAGCGAGGAGAAAATGAAGTTAAAGTTTGGGTGCGATATGCAAAGCAGAACAGATCCAGCCTTAATGATATTAACGACATAGAAATTGTTACACAAAACGGGAGAGTACCGCTATCAGAAATAGCCACTTATAGCATAGAACGTGGAGATGTGGCCATTAATCACCTGGACGGCATACGTGAGATTACCGTAGACGCCGATATGGTTAACCCCAAAGAAAGCGCTACCAGCGTAATGCAGAAATTAAGAACGGAGGTGTCGCCCCAGATTGAAGCAAAATACCCTGGCATAACTGTCAGCTTTGAAGGTCAAAACCGGGAAGTCGGCAAGATTGCCCGCTCGGCAGGTAACGTGCTGCCCGCGGTGGTATTTCTTATTTATGTGGTCATAGTATTTGCCTTTAGATCATATAGCCAACCCTTTCTTTTACTGGCTTTAATACCTCTGGGTATCATTGGTGTAGCCCTAGGCCATTGGATTCATGGTTTCCCCGTAAATGTACTTTCTATGCTGGGTGTAGTGGCATTATTAGGTATCGTAGTCAATGATGGGTTAGTCTTTACCGGTAAGTTCAACAGCTTCCTTAAAGAAGGGCTCAAGTTTGAAGAGGCGCTTTACGAAACCGGCAGATCAAGGTTCAGAGCCATTTTCCTTACCTCTATTACGACCATAGCCGGTCTGGCCCCGTTGATATTAGAAAAAAGTTTCCAGGCTCAGTTTTTAATACCCATGGCCATATCCATTGCCTATGGCATTGCCATAGCCACATTTATGACACTCTTCATCTTGCCTATATTCCTTGCTTTTTCAAACAGCATCAAAGTTAATTTTAAGTACTTGATGACGGGCATCAAGCCAGAACGGGAATCTGTTGAGCGGGCGATCAAAGAACTTACAATGGACCATGAAAAAGTATAATTTATTACTTCTCATTCTTCTTTTTACCATGGCTTCGGATTTAGTAGCACAGAATCTGCTAAAGCTGGAAGATGCTATCAATATTGCTCTTGAAAGTAATTATGATTTAAGAATATCGAAAAATGATGTGGAGATAGCTGCCATTGAAAATAGCGTCTTAAATAGTGGCTACCTGCCAACGGTTACCGCAACAGGGGGCTTAAGTTATGCCAATGAAAATCAGAGTGTAGGCTTTAACGATGGGTCAGAAACATCAATTGACGGAGCTGAAACGGAATCTTATAACGCATCAGTGACCGCAGAATACACCATTTTTGATGGGTTTGAGCGAAAGTATACTGTGCAACAACAAGGTGAAAATCTTCAATTGGAACAACTGAGAAACCGCCAGGAAATAGAAAATACGATTGTTTCCATTTATGAAACCTTCTACGATGTAGCCTTTCAAAGCCAGGTAGTCACTAATCTATTGGTTAATATAGAAAACTCTGCCGATAGGCTGGACCGTGCCCAAAGAGGACTAAAATATGGGCAGGGAACGAAGTTAGATGAACTCAACGCGCAAGTGGACTTAAATAACGATAGTATTTCCTATGCATCAGAGCTTAGTCAACTGCAAAACCTAAAACGGAGCCTTAATCTTTTACTGGGCCAGGCGCCTAATACTAATATAGTTGTAGACACTACTCTGGTATTTTCCGCTTATCTAGACGAGCAGCAAATCTTGGATATAGCCATGACCAACAACATCGAAATAATATTATCCAATCAAAATATACTTTTGAGCGAGCTGGATATCCAAATTAACAGGGCTCAATTTTTACCAAAAGTAACTGGTAACGGCTCTTACAGTTGGAACGAAAATCAAAACCCACCTACTAACTTTGCGCTATCAAACGAAACCCGTGGTTACAACCTGGGCATAAATTTATCGTGGAATATTTTTGATGGAGGAGCCCGGCGAACCCGGACAGAAACGGGAAAGGTGAATGTATTGAATAGGCAGATTGAACTGGAAAGGGTAAATGCGCAAGTGAAAACAGATATTTACAACGCTCACGAGCTATATAAAAACAACATCTTTACGTTACAGGCAGAGACCAAAAATGTGCTTACCAACAAGGCTAACTTCGATCGTACAAAGCGGCAATATAGCCTGGGTCAGATTAATGCGATTGATTTTAGACAGGCTCAGGTAAATCTTATAAACGCAAAAAATAATCGCGACCGGGCCAAATATGATTTGAAGATCTCAGAAATAAATCTCAAACAACTAGCTGGTTTACTCCTTGAAAGATGATCCGGCTGCAATAGCATTCAGTCCATCGGTTTATTGAATATTATAGGCACATAGGCTATTATTAAGCCCCTTAGCATCTTTTACGCTGATATTTGTTTCGTGGGAGCTGGTTAAGCTATTATAAGCTATTCCTATTCGCGAAGTTTTGACCCAAGGTTTATTAAATTCGAGGCTTAAAACTTCAACCTATGAATTTGGCGGCAGCGGAGCTTCCCTGGTGGAAAAAACAATGGGATGACAATCCTTTAAAAGTAATATTGCTCATAGCCTTTTTGTTCAGGCTGCTGGCATCATTTTTTGCTAAAGGCTATGCTTTTCATGACGATCATTTTGATGTAATACGAGTGGCCCAGGACTGGGTGGACGGTTTCCCGCATTGGGTTGGGGAATCGACTCCTCCAAACCACAGTATGTTTTATGCGGGCATCAATGCGGCTTTTCTCTACCTGCTGGAAGCTGTTGGTATTTCGGACACCCAGCTGAAGATGGTTTTCATTCGCCTGCTCCACGGATTGTACTCCTTGCTCACAATTTACTATGGCTATAAAATAGCGGAAAAGATTAGCAACAAAAGATCTGCAATTCTAGCGGGTTCAATACTAGCCTTCCTGTGGTTCATGCCACAACTAGGCGTTAAAAACCTGGCTGAGTTGGTCTGTGTGCCACCCATACTGGCCGGTTATTACCTAGTAATTAAGAACAACACGCAACGATCATGGCTCGTGGCAGGATTGCTGTTCGGGTTGGCATTCTCGATTAGGCTGCATACCATACTCTTCGCCGGTGGATCAGGTTTAATGTTGCTGGTTAATAAACAGTGGCGTAGCGCAATAACATTTACCGTGGGTTATCTGCTGGCGAGTTTTCTTGTTATTGGTGTAATTGACATGACGGTATGGAGTTACCCTTTTCAATCATTGGCCGGATATTTTATGCACAATGCAGGAAACGCTTACGGCTACATTACAGGCCCTCCATATAAGTTTATGCTTACACTCCTGGGTTTCACGGTGCCACCTGTTAGCATCATGTTATTCTTTGGTTTCTTAAAGATCCGAAAAATAGAACCCTATATGTTTTGGGGTGGTGTTTCCTTCTTTGTTTTCCATTCCATTTTTCCCAACAAGCAAGAGCGGTTTATACTCCCGTTCATTCCAATTTTTATTATCCTGGGAGCAGCGGGGTGGTGTATGATAGTTCAAAAATCACAATTTTGGACTAAAAGGCTTGCACTTTATAAAGGCATGTGGATATTCTTTTGGGTACTCAACTTTATCGTAGCAGTGGCTTTGTCGCTGAGTTATTCCAAAAAAGACAGAATAGAACCACTCTACTATCTATCAAAAATGAATGATGTGGAATCGGTAGTGGTACAAAGTGTAAGTAAGATGAAGCTTCTTCCCGTATATTACTTTGGCGCCTATAGCGCCCAGTCTACTGACTATCATAAAAAATATGGCAGAAACGAAAACCGCGAGGTCGCTCCTGTAGACTTGGATGATGGATTCGTTATATTTTTCTTCCTTGATAAAAACGGTACAATTGATGAGTTGAAATCCGAAATACAAGTCTATGGCGCCACTCCGAATTATGTTATTTTAAAAGGCCTCCAGGACCTCCCGGAAAGGGTATCCATGTTTGAAAACTTCTTCTCAAAAAAAATGAGCCTTCAAAAGACCATAGAACCTGATTTCTTCGATGCTATCCTTCATTACCTGAACCCTAAAAATAATAGAAACGAAACCGCCAGCATTTATCGTTTGGAGTAACATTAGTAATGGACAAAATTCTGATCATAAGATTAAGCTCTATTGGGGATGTTATTTTGACCACACCACTCATTCGTGCTGTTCGAAAAAAATACCCGAAGGCCCGAATTGATTTTTTGATTAAGACACAATTCAAAACTCTTGTAGAACACAATCCTCATATTGACCATGTTATTGCATTTGACAAAACAACTGATTCCTTAGGCACTTTAAAACAGGACTTACGAAGGACCCGTTATGATTGGGTAATAGACATTCACAAGAATTTCAGAAGTTACTTTTTATCATTTGGTATTGGCGCAAGACTTGTAACCCGATACCGAAAGCAGATTTTCAAGCGACAGCTCCTCGTTTGGTTCGGGCTCAACACTTTTCGAAAAAATACCCCCGTCCTCGAACGATATTTTGAAGCTGTTGCTGCCCAGGATATTAAATATGATGGTAAAGGAACAGAGGTTTTTTTATCTCAAAATGAAAAGTTGACTTTGAAAAATCTCTTGCAACAAGGCGGATATGATGGCGCCTCAGGCTTGGTTGCCATCTGTCCGGGAGCCAGCTTTACTAATAAACGCTGGCTGTCCGATCGGTTTGCGGAGCTTGCGAACAAACTAGTTGGAGAAGGCAGGAAAATAGTCCTTTTGGGCGGCCGCCAAGATGTAGCATTATGCTCAGAGGTTGAAGCCAAGATGGTGGCCAGGCCTTTAAATTTTACCGGTAAACTAAGCTTGCTCGGCTCGGCTGCTCTGCTATCGAAAGTAGGGTTGGCGATTACCAATGATTCAGGCCTCATGCATCTTGCGCAATCCCAAGGCACGGCAGTAGTGGCCATTTACGGGCCTACGGTTAAGGAACTAGGTTATTTCCCGATACCTATGAAAAGCACGGTGGTGCAAGCCGAAGTGGCATGCCGGCCATGTACACACAACGGGCTAAATCATTGTCCAAAGAAGCACTTTAATTGTATGAAATTAATAAGTACCGATCAGGTCTTTAGGGCGTCTAAGCAGTATCTGGGAATTCACTAATCGTACCATGAATAAATTTATATATATCTTATACAATATACTGGGGGTACCTGCCATAAGGGTAGGTTTCTTTTTGTTATCACGTTTTAATAAAAAAGCAAGACTAGGTTATGACGGCAGACGGCAACAGCGCATTTCACTTGAAAAGGAGTTAAAACAGATCCCCAAAGAAAAAAAAAGAATATTAATCCACTGTACTTCAGTAGGGGAATACGAACAGGCCGTACCTGTTATTAACCTATTGAAACGCCAAAATCCCGAGCTGTATTTAGCAATATCATTCTTTTCTGCTTCGGGATATAATTTCGTTAAGAAAAATGAGAACGTTGATCTTAAGATTTACCTGCCGCTTGATGTTTATTCTAGGGCAGAGAAATTATTATCGTCGTTAAAACCGTCCCTTTTCATCATTTCCAAGTTTGATGTATGGCCGAATTTTGTTCATGTAGCAGGTAAAATGGGAGTGTCCGTAGTTATGATAGCCGCTACCTTATCTGAAAACTCAAAAAGAGACAAGGGCTTATCCAAACGGCTCAACCGATATATTTTTAAAAACTTTGATTTTATTTTCCCGATCTCAAAAGAGGACAAGAATCGCTTTTTGGCGATCTACCCTTTCCCTGAAAAGATGCAGATCACGGGAGACACCCGGTTCGATCAGGTCTATAAAAAGGGACAAAAAATATTGGCGGAAAAACCTGAACCACTGTTTTCTAATCAGGAAGGTTTAACATTCATAGGCGGTAGCATATGGCCGGCCGATGAAAAACATTTATTGCCGGTATTGATAAGAATGTTGCATAAACACAAGAATTTAAAGGCCATACTGGTACCACATGAACTTCATGAGGAGCATATTAAAAGTATAGAGAATGTATTACAAAATGGAGATGTTAATTCAGTAAGGTATACCACCTTGCCAGAAGGTGAGAAGAGTAGCGAGCGAGTGATAATTGTCAACAGCATTGGTATGTTAGCGAAGTTGTACGCCACCACAGACTTCGCTTATGTAGGAGGCAGTTTTTCTACGGGAGTCCATAACGTAATGGAGCCTGCCGTCTTTGGACAACCTGTTATTTTCGGTCCGATATATGTAAATTCATTCGAAGCATTGGAACTTCAAAAGATAGAAAGTGGTTTTTCCATACGAAATGAAACGGAGCTTGAAAAATTGTTTGATATATTCGTATCGAATCATGAAAAGAGAATACAAGCAGGTGGCAGAGCGGAAGAACTTATAAAAAAGAATGTTGGCGCTTCAGATAAAATTTTTAAAATATTGAATCAACGCTATGGAGACATTAACCCCGGTAAAACCAAAAGAAAAAACTAGTTTCAAATTACCACGAGTATTATTCCCAAAAATCATTCAGATAGAAACTACCGTGCTTTGTAACAGCGCGTGTACGTTTTGCCCCCAAAATGAAATGACACGGGGGCCCAGGTTCATGGAAGAGTGGATTTGGAAAAAGATTGTAGACCAAACAAGAGGAAGAGGCATTACTTACAGACCTTTCATGATCAACGAGCCCTTTGTAGATCCTAACCTGGCCAAAATCATTGCTTATATTAAAGAGGACCCTACAGCCATAGTCGAATTCAATTCAAATGCTCATATGACCGCCAAGACAGATATCGAAGGGATAATAGCTGCAGGAGTTGATATTGTGAGGTTCAGCATAGACGGTTTTACACAAGAAACCTATAATCAAAGCGGACGGGGTGGTTCACTTGAGAGAATGGTCAACAATGTACTGAAGTTTATTGCGGAAAGAGATCGCCAGGGCAGTTCCTGTCACATTGAAGTACGTATGATCAATATGGACTTCAATAAACACGAACGTGAGGACTTCTTGAAATTTTGGAATGAACATGCCGATGAAGCTATCATTACAGATTTATATGAATGGCCGTGGACAGGACAAACTACTTTCGAGCCTAAACCCTGTCTTAAGGTAGTGGAAGAAATGTTTTTTATGACAGATGGCCAGGCAACATTATGCTGCTGGGACTCGCACGAACGTGGGATTATTGGCGATATAAGAACTCACTCCGTAGAAGAAATCTGGCTTGGCGTTAAAATGCAACAATACAAGCAGTGGCTGAGCAAAGGAGAACGTGGTAATATTTTGTTATGCTCTAAATGTGATGCTTACAAAAACCATGATTTTACCGACTTCGAAGGGTATTAATTGAAGATGGAGTTTATTCCTCCATCTTCCAAAAGATAATACCTCCAGCCTGTTTTCCCATGTCAACAGAAGCCACTTTAGTGGCTTTTTTTATGTCTATAACATCCATGGTACCGGGCTCGCCACCAATACCCTCAACAGATACAAATGCGTATTTGCTGTCAGAGGAGATCGATACTCCATGGGATACCTTTCGGGAGTTTTTCACACGGGCTAGCTCCTTACCTTTTTTTAAATCCCAAACACCGGTTTCAGCGCTTGCTTTATAGGTAGCTACCATATAACGGCCATCAGGAGAAATATCCACATTGTAGGGCGCCTTACCGGTGGCCATACGATTAGTAATCTCCCATTTTTCCAGATCCACTTCCAGGATCTCATCCGAGCCATTACCTGCCACATAGACTTTATTGTTAGTAGGATGCGGAATAACCCAGGTCGGCTTTACTTTGCTATGATACATTTTATCATGCCCCATTTTCGAGTGGTCCATTTGCGAATGGTCCATCTGACTGTGGTCCATACCCGCCATAGCATTTTTAGCGGGTTCTTCTTTTTTTCCGTCCAACTGCAGCACGCGGTTCACCTTTAATCGGGTAGTATTGATCTCGAAAAGCTCACCGGACATCATGCCTACGGAATAGTGAAATAGTCCGTCAGATGAAATTCTGGAACCATGCGGCATCACTCCTGTTTCTATTCGTTGAATCTCCATCATGTCCTCCGGATCCACCACCGACACCGTGCTGGGCACCATATCGCCATGCAGGTCGAAATTCACACAGTATAACAGACCGGTTGCTTCAGAAACTTGTAGTGATGCCGGAAAAAGGCCGAGTTCAACTTTCCCTACCACTTCATTAGTCTCCGTTGAATACTTATATAAGGTTCCATAAGGGTTGCCATGAGCAAGTGATAAATACCAATATTTGCCGTCAGGACTTACATTGATACCATGTGGTCCTTCAATCTCCGCAGGCCATACCCCCACTGGAATGGTCTTTTCGACAACCGCGTCTTTGCCGTCAAATTTGATGAGAGCCACTTCATCTTCCGACTCCGCCGTAACGTAGACGTAGTAGTTCTGACCATTCACCGACATGACCAAACCAACAAGTAGCACAAATAGTATCTTTTTCATAGCTACTTACTTTCTACTGCCGCGTTTTCAGGAACTACAGGTCGCAGCTTAGCCGACCATAAACCACTATTCCAATCGGAATAGAAAATATGACCTTTATGTGGTTGCGCACCCCAGGTAAACGGGGCATTAGGCACGTAGCCGTCAGGGTCTTCAGGCACGATCCAGGCTATTTCCCTGCCTTGCCGATTCAAATCTCCCAGTAGCTCTCCGCTGATATCGATTACCCGAACACCGGCATTGTAAAATGCGGCATACAGTACATCGTCTTCTACCCAAAAGTTATGCGAACCGGCAAATGGCACTTGAAACCAAGCCACCTCCTTTGGGTTTTTAAGGTCAGTAAAATCTATGATATGCAAAAACCCCGCAGCCCTACTCGGCTTCTTGCCTCCGGGATCAAGACCGTAGGGAAACTCTTCATCACCCAGGATCACGTAAAACTTGCCGGTTTTTTTATCACGATAAGGAAAAGCCGCATGGTTCGATCCACTAGGATAAGCGTAGCTGGCGAACTGAACCGGACTGGAAGGTGAACCACCCGCAATGCCATTTCCAATATCCACCAGCTGCACCCCGTCATCCCAATTCGATGAATACGCAATTCCATCCTCCACCCAAACGTCATGTATAGCATGGCCGGGAGTATCTAATTCAAACTCTCCTACTATTTTTGGATTGGCCGGGTCCTCAATATTGACCGAATAATATTTCCTACCTGCGCTAAGTGCATATACATGGTTTTTGTAAATAAAGACGTTATGGACACCTCCTGTAAGGTTTTCTGAGAATTCAGAAATGATAGAAACATCTTTTGGATTCGTTACGTCTATGATCACTAATCCATTCTTTCTGTTGGATGCGCCCTCTCTGGAGATCACACATGTTTTGCCGTCTTCAGATATCTTTACATCATTCACTGTTCGGGCATCTACTTGCACAGAGTCGATCAAGGTAATGCTGGCGGGATCAGTAACATCCCAGAAATAAGCTTTACCATCCGCTCCCCAGGTTCCGGTAACAGCATAGTCTTTCCCATCTACACCTTCCCAAATCCATAGATCAGAGGTGTGTTTGGTATTAATAGAGCCGCGTCCAATCAAATCAATTTTACGCGTGATATTCCGCTGATTGGCGCTTATGGTAACCGAAGCTGCAGCGGAACCACAAGTAGCATGAAGCACATATAAACCGGGTTCATCAGCCACAAACTTGCCCTCATCGGTCATTAAACCGGAAGGTGCGGCAGATACGTCATAGGATTCACCTGTAAAAGAATAATTGATAGGGGCATCCTGTACTACTTTGCCACTCTTATCCAAAGCCCTGGCCTGTAACGTAAATACATCCCCCGAACGGCCATCGGTCTTGTCTGCGGCCAGCTCAATTTTTACGATGGGATTGTCTACGATCTTTATATCAAGTTTGGTTTCTACTCCTCCTGCTTCTACCGTTATGGTAGACTTCCCTCCAGAATTGGCTATTAACTTTTTAAAGGGAGCTACAGAAACAATTTTAGTATTGCTTGAGGTAATGTTAACATCCACCTCAGGGCGCTCAAAGTTAGCCTCGTCAATGACTTTGATGGAAAGAGGTATGGTAACCCCTGCATAGATCTCGCCGGGAACGTCCTCAATTTCAACTTTAGCGATGGCCTCAGGTTCGATGATCACTTGAATATCCGCTCGTAAGCGTCCCTTATCCTTATTAGGACTAATCACCACAATGGAATACTCTCCATGCTTCATTGCTGTGGCCAACCCTGTAGTATCTACCACAGAGAGAGCACGCCTGTCCCTTGAGAAAAATAAGTATTCACGACCTTCTACCTCATTCCCTTGACCATCAACCACGGCGGCCTGCAGCTGAATGGATTGGCCAATCTTCATGGTTGTAGGCTCTGTGCTGACTTTTAAGGTAAGTTCCTGGGCATGTACTACGCCTATCGATAGACATACCAGTATAGACAAAAGTTTAATTACTAGCATAGGTTAAAATTCTGATGTAAGCATTGAAATTAATCAATATTCAAATCGAGCGGTAAGTATTATCCGAAAACTTGATGGATGGTAGTACAACTTCGGCGGACATGCCGCTTACAAAGCAGCATAAAGTACTAATTCAAGATTAATCTACTCCTTTAACGTATTAACAGGGTTAGCGCTTGCCGCCTTGTATATTGTTCCACTGGTAGTTAGTAATCCTACCATTAAAATAATGAGACCACCGATAACCACGGATAGAACATTCACTGGCTGGTACTGAGCATACAGGCTCTTCAATAATTCTTCAATAAACACATAACTGGCAAGGGTGCCGAGCAAAAGCGAAATAAGCAGAAGGATCATAAATTCTTTGTTCACTAAACGAACAATATTAGCTATGGAAGCGCCTAAAACTTTTCGAACCCCGATCTCTTTTCTTCTTTTTTGGGCATTTAAATTGGCCAGAGCATATATTCCTGAAGCGGACAACAGACTGCCAAGAATGGTTAAGAAGATAAAAATATTCTTAAGATTTTGATTGAACTCATTAGACTCTTTAAAGAGTATGTCCTCTTGCAGTTCCGCCTGGTAAGGTGTATCCGGAAACAGTTTTTTCCATTTTTTTCCCACGATCTCGCTTATTTCTTCCCTATTATCTGGATGTGTACGTAGCGTCATCCAAGAGTATTGTGCCGGCCGGGCCATTAAATACATGTAGTGCTCATTTCTTAAATCTTTCAAACTGCTTAAATGATTACTTACTACCCCTATTATCTGGTAGCTAACATCGTTCATTTTTAAAACGGCTCCGATAGGATCAGTTAAGCTGTACTTTTTTATAAAATTCTGATCAACGATAACCGATGACTCCATATCGCTTAGACTACCTGCCTCAAAATTTCTTCCTTCCAGTAAGCGCATACCTAATGTTTCAAAATAATTAGCTCCCACCCTGTAGCTGTCGCTTGTGATTTTCATAGTGTCCAATTGCACTTTTCGGTAGTAGCTGTTATAAGGCCCTATGTGATTACTGGCCACTGCGATACCGGTGATCTTGGAATTATTTGAGATAGAATTACTTAACCTATCAAAAGTCTGTCTTCCACCTATCTTTAGCTTGATCAGATTCTTATAATCATAGCCAAAATCAATTTCCTTTTGAAAGGACATATTTTGTGACAGAATGATGCCACCACATAACATGATAACCGACAATGAAAATTGAAAAACAAGCAAGACTCGCGTTAAGCCAGTAGTGCCTTTAACGCCGGATTTACTCCGAAAGAGAATGACAGGACTAAATTTACTATTGAATAGTGCCGGATAGATGCCTGCTAAAATGGCGGATACAAACAACAAGCCCACCATGGTAATGATGATATTCGTTCCGTTAAGATCTTCCAAACCATAATCTAAACTCCACATAGCCGCAAACTCAGGTATCATTAATTGTGCAAGTAGAAAACTCACTATAACTGCCAGGCATATAGTAACCACCATTTCCATCAAGAACTGGGTTATGATCTGCCACCTGCTGGAACCTATCACCTTTCTTACGCCAATCTCTTTCAGACGCTTACCCGTCAACGCCATAGTAGTATTTGTAAGATTAAAACAAGCTATCAATAGAATGATGCCCCCAAGCGCTGCAAAAATAAATAGGGCAATAGCGGGTATCGGTAGTCTTAAATCAGACTGACGGACATCATCTCGTGAGATCTTTTGATGAAACGGGATAAGCTGATACCGTGAAGATCGGGTACCAGATACCTTCTGATTATGCAAGTCGACATATTTATCCATTTGCTTCTCAATGCTATTGATTTGATTGATATCCGAAACTTCAAATAGTAAGGAAACATTATAATTTTTTGCCCAATCATTTATCGCCACATGATTAACGTCTAACAGGGTTTCAACCCGCATTAGTACATCAATGTTAAAGGAAGTATTTAAAGGTAAATCCTTAATTACTCCTCCTACTATCACTTCGTGCAGTTGCTCGCCAAACTTGGCACGCATAACCCGTCCTACAGGTTCTTCATTCGCAAAGTATTTAGTGGCAATGTCCTCTGTCAAAAAAATAGTGTTTTGACTTTTAAAATTCTCATAGGATCCCTTTAATAAACTGATATCGACCATTTCGAAAAAATCAGCATCAGCAAAGCGTACGGTTTCATAAAAAGCCTCTGATTCAACACTTAAAGCTACCTGCGCGCTTGTATAGCGACTGTATTTTTCAATACTGCTGATCTCTTCTGCAGCTAATGGAGCCATTACTGCCGGCGTCATTAACTCCTTGAATTGTGTACCATCCTCTTCTATTTGATGATGCACAACCTTGACCAAATTTTTCACCTTGTCTTCCTGAAAGTAGCTGTTAAATTCTATGTTAAAGGCAATCAGTAAATAAGCCGTTAGGCAGCAGGCCATAGCTATTCCCATGCCCATGGTGTTAATGGCAACGTAGACCTTATTTCTAAGAAGATTTCGGAATGCAACTCTGAGAAAATTGAAGAACATAAGCTTTATTGATTAGTCAATGTTGAGCTTATGACTAGCGTTTCTGATTTTTGGTTACATCAAGACTTAGGAAATGTCAATAACTATATAACGCATCAATATTCAACACGCGTGTTCATGCGTACCATATTCAAGGTTACTAAATGAGGGTGATTTCAATCGAATGCATCTTCGTTTTGTTAAGTGAGTCCTGCCGCTGATTTTGACAGTTTTTTCAAGAAATCAATTAAGCCAATAACTAATATATTATCCCTTAAAGGATAAGTTTCAGCGCCCGGGGTGATGACATATAACAGGTCTAATTTTAAATCCTCTATCGCTACGTAGGTTCCTTTGCTCACTGAAGGAGAATTGGTCAGCTTAATTTCAGCTGCGGCAAACCATTTGTTATTTCTTCTGACTAACAAGTCAATCTCCGCACCATCTTGAGTACGATAATAGTAGAGCTCATCGTCTGTTTCCAGAACGGCCTGAACTTGATGCATAACAAATCCTTCCCATGAGTTGCCGACATATATATTTCCGAGAAGTTCATCGTATTCATGGATACCTTGCAAGTAATGAAGCATGCCTGTATCCCGCAAGTAAATCCTAGGCGACTTTACCAGGCGTTTTTTACTATTGCTGTACCAGGGATTTAAAAAACTCACTAGATAAGCGCTCACTAGAAAACTTATATAGGTTTTGATAGTGGGCATGGATAAACTTAGCGATTTAGCAAAGGAGCTATAGTTTAGAATAGTACCATTACCAGAAGCGATCATTTGTAAAAGCCGACTTGTCACTAAAGGATCAGCGGGTAAACCATACTGAGGCAAATCCCGCTCAATATAGCTCTGAATAAAACTGCGGTACCAGTTTTTAACAAATTTTGGTTTCTTCGATAAAGCTGGATCCGGATACCCTCCATATAACCAAAGATCATTTAAAGAAACAGTTTCTGCCGTTTCAAGTAGGTTCAGAGCGCTCAACTCTAGGTAGTTGATACGCCCAGCAAGACTTTCCGAGCTTTGCTTGAGGAGTTCAGGAGAAGCTGATCCTAAAATAATGAACCTCCCTGGTCGCTTATTTTCATCTATCAATGATCTCAACAGTGGGAAAAGATCAGGTTTATGTTGAATTTCATCCAGAATAACTGTTTTATCAGCATGTAAGGAAAGAAATAACTCAGGGTCGCTGAGCTTATTCAAATCAGAATTTCTTTCAAGATCTAAATAAACTCTGGGTTGTGATAATGCGGCATTTTTAACTAGTGTTGTCTTACCTATTTGTCTAGGTCCAACAACACCAGTGATGGGAAAATCCTGTAAAGAGTAGTGAAGTTCGGACTCTAAAATGCGCTTAATCATCCCTGCAAATTTAAAAAAAAAATTTAAATTTGCAGGGAATGAACTAATTACTTACCCTCTGTTTTGTGGTGTCTGATACAACCACAATTGAAAAAAGTCATCAAAATTCTGACCACTTTTAACATTGAAATAATCAACAATTTGAGCTGTTGTTATGGAAGAATACTTGTAATCTTTCTGGAGGTCTCTTAGGATTGAAAACCACAGATCGTCATTGCCAATCTCTTCACGAAGTTCATTTAGCATTATGGCGCCCTTCAAGTACATATCTGTGATATCGTAGTGGATATGGTTCACACCCATTCGACCTACAATTGGATTCCGGTTTAATACCCCTGCTTTCATACTATTGATATACCGCTGACCGGCTTCATAGCCGTAATGATCTTCTACGAACAGTGATTCGGCGTAGGTGGCAAAAGCCTCATGGATCCACAGCTCGGCATTATCGGTACAACTGATACTATTGCCCCACCATTCATGGGCAGATTCATGGAGTACGATAGAATAATTAATATCTTCTTCAGGCATGTCGGACCAAATACCGCTGTCGTCGGCATCATAGAAATAATCGGAATGAATGGCTACACAGCTTTGATGCTCCATGGCATGTGGAGATTCGACTAACTTAAATCCATCATCCGGGAATGGGTACGGACCAAAGTACTTCTCAAAGGTCTTGAGCATTGGCTTTACTATAGCAGTTGTTACAGAAATGTCAGTATCATTTTCTTCCAACAAATAATACTCAAGATCGAGTTTAGAGACGCCATTATCATAAACATCCGAAGCCCTCTTATACTTCCCGATGTTGAAAGTGACATTATAGTTATTGATAGGATAACTCACAGCCCAATCGAATCGGATTTTGTCATTAGCAGGTTCTTTTTTCGATATTAATCTGCCGTTAGAAACTACATCCAGAGCTTTGGGCACAGTAACACTGACCCTGGCACTATCCGGTTCATCCGACAAATGATCCTTATTCGGCCACCAACCACTTGCACCATAGCCCTGGCAAATAGCCTGAAGCCAAGGCTCCCCGGCATCATCTTCCAACCATAAAAAGGAGGCATACATTGGAATATTGGGGTCATAATCAACAGGCCGTCCGGAGTAAAATACCTTGATCTCATCTATACTGCCCTCGGCAAGAGTTTTAGGAAAATCCACGTACACCGCATTGTATTCTCTTTCGAAATTGAGTGATTCACCATGCCAAACGATCTTGTCTATTTCCAGTCCCGAAAACAGATCGATTTGAATGCGATCAATCGATTCCATCACTTTGAATCGTATTAGATTGCTCCCTTTTATTATTTCTTCTTTCGGAAACACCTCTACATCTAAATGATAGAATCCCACATCATAGCTGGTTCGTAAAGGAGTAAGTGTGCCTTGCAAAGTATCCAGTTTAGTAAATTGATACCCACTAGAGCGTCTTTCCACTATCACCTCGTTGGTTGGCCGACTTAAGGGCTCCTTTGATCCATTACCCACCTCAAACTTTCTCCAAAAAACAGAGTCATAGAGGCTTTCAATGTATTCGGCGTTCTCCCACCAGTTTTTACTGAAGGGCAGAAAGATCATTGAATCAGGCGGGCTATAGTTACTTCTTACAGAATCGGTAAGGTACTGAACAGTTACATTTACAGGAACCTCATACATTGATCTTTTCTTACTGGAAATAAGAAATTGCTTACTGGAATTCACCTCATTGAAGTACCATTTGTCGCCTATCAATTTGTAACTTATCATTTCTTTCCATTCCCCTTTGTTATACTTTACATTATATAAGGCTGACATCAATTTGTAGTTGAGCTGTCTTTTTAGTATTCTGAACATATTATCTGTTGAAACCAGGTCCACTTTCACAAAAGCTTTTGACTCCTCGTCCAGAAATATGAATCCGGCATTCCAATAGGCATTCCTCTTATTCTTTTTCGGACTAACGCTTATTTTGTAGGTCCTTCTTCCATTAATGTTTACGATACTCTCAATAGAGAAATTATACAGGGATATGAATTGGTCGTATTCCTTTTCTTTTGTTATAAACTGCTTGACCATATCGCGGTTTTCTATCTGCCTGGGTGTGCTCTCCCAATCGATCATGGCCTTTAATTTCCAATCCTTTACCTCTGACGGGACCGTTCGCACATGTCTAAAATGGGTAGAGTCTTTTTGTCCGTTTTTGTTTTGCCGTATTTCTTGAAATGACGGTTTTACTATATCCAAAACAGCTTCCGTATACTTGGCATTTTTATCTTCCAGAAAAGAGGTCATCTTGTAATAACCAGAAAGCCTTCTTCTTGTGGTATCGTAGTTTTCAGAAATCCTTCGCAGCGCTTCTTTCATTAGGTTTTCTGCCGTTTCGGGTTTCACCACGACTTCTTCAAGTTTTATAATATCCTCTTCCAATTCTAATAGAAGTGGCGTGGAGGCTGTACCTTGCCATTCGAAAGAATAGGATTTGTAACCAAGGCACGTGACTATAAATTTGGGGAAGGTTGCGGAAGCTGGTATCCCCATATTAAAGCTTCCATAAAGGTTCGTAACCGTTCCGGTCTTTGTACCTGCTATGAATACATGGGCAAATGGGATAGGTTCTGACGTTTTACTGTCCACCACCTTTCCAGTCAGCATAGTAGATTGGCCGGGTGCTTGAAACACAAAGATCAGCAGTGCTAATGCGGTAATATTTACTTTCCTATTTATTCTCATTTTTTACCGTTGTTAGCACTAAGTTGCTTTCTGATCCAGCCTTCTGCTACTCAAAACCGGATTTGAGAAGTATACCCTTCACCATTTCACTTGATCACGAACCTTTATTGCAAGAATCTGACTACTTATGGAAACTCGTAAGTCTGAGTGTTAGTGAAAGAGGTAATTTGAATAATTAATAATATTCGCCATCATTCTTTTGTCAAGCTAAAATTTCTAAAATCAATTGCATTGATTTTTACGGACTCAACCTTACCTGATTCATCTCTCATAAAATAAAATAACACCTCGTATTCAGAAGAATAAAAACAATCATTCTCGAACTTAATCAGAGGAATTTTTAAAATTGATTTCTTCGCAATTATCCTATTTTTCCTGCCTTTAACTTTAATCTTAGCGCCATGTTGTTTATCAATATATGTTCCCACATATTCATTTATATCAAATGGTAATCCATTGAGTTGATCAAAAACCAGCGATCTCCCTTCAAAACGCTCTATCATATTAAAACCATCATCAGTAGGTTCAAAAGTGAGTTTGTAAGGATTGCCCGCCAGATTGTAGCGTAAGAATTGACTAGTGCTTAAAGCGTCAAAAGGATAACCCTTTCCTTTCGTGCTATACGTTAGCGCTAATTTTCCATCATTTACTAAAACCCTGCGGAAACTTCCAATTCCATTTTGGTTTATTCTATAATAGTTACCTGTTTTATTTTCAATTTCTTCAAAAGGTATGGTCGCGAATGAGTGATCCGATCTCTTAGCTACAGTTTTGGTTGAATCTTTAAACAGTAGATCTAGTACTTCATAAGACTTTTGAACCGGATTAATATAATTTATAGAATTGATAAGACAGATAATGCTAAGTCGTTGCTCCGGGATTCTTACAATGAATGAAGTGTGAATAAAATCCTCTCCATCGTGAGAAATCACTTTCATACCTTGGTATTCGCCAATATCCAAACCATAATTATAGTTACTTTTCATACCATTGTTAAGGACTGTACTAGTGGTTATTTTGTCTATGAGATTTTTATTTTTATCTCCGAGTTTATTAGAATAAAAGTTTTGATCCCACAGGTATAAATCCTCCAATGTACTTATCACATTGCTTTCTCCGTCTAATCCGTTCTTTTGTATTCTCCTTTTAAAATACTTCCCCTTCTTTGGATACCCCACTACATTTGAACCATTCTTAAAGTCTTCTACATAAGTACCTTTCATTTTAAGCGGTTTGAAAATAGCACTATCAGCGAACTGCTTAAATGTCATACCACTCACTTTCTCTACAATATCAGCAAGTAAAACGTAGTTTATATTCGTATATGCCATCTCACTACCTGTTGGGAAGTTAAGGTCTAGTTCTCTTGATAAGATATTAAACAAGAAATCTTCGTTTAGAAATTTACCCGGTAACTCTCCTTTTAGGTTCACATGACCCGCCAGTATGGCTATAACCTCTGGGTCTCTTATCCCACTGGAATGATCCAAGAGATTTTTTATTTTGATAGTATCAGGAAATTGAAATTGCGGGAAGTACTTGCTGATATTATCAGACAAATGAATTTTTTCTTGTTCTTCTAAAAGAGCAATACACATTCCAGTAAACTGTTTCGAAATAGATGCGAGATTAAAGGATGTTGAATTTGAAACTGGTATTTTATTACGGATATCTTGCATCCCAAAATGCTTTTCATAAATCACTTTACCATCTGAAATAATCCCGATTGATCCACCCGGTTTTTGATGACTTTCAAAATCATCAAAAATGGAATTAATCCTATCTTCTAATCTCTGATCAAGCGTAATTTGAGCTAATGAAATATTACAAGTGAAACAAGTGATTGAGACCAATATGAATGTACTGCACTTTATCATCTATGAGCTTTATTTCCTCATTATTGGCGGATGTCAATTCCTTCTAAAATTCTGTAACTAAAATTGTAAATGGCGCCAGAACTCAACATAATAATGAATGATTCAACGTTATTTAAAAAAGTCAAATATGCTCGTCTTCCGCACCAAGATCATCTCAAAACCGGATTTGAGAAGAGGTTTTGGTGATATTCAATTTCTATTTTGTGAGTACTCCCGCACTTGTATTGTTACGAATAAGTTGAAGTGTATATTTCAACTGAGTGTCAATATCATTCAGTTTGTCTTGGGTAGTGGTTGGAACAATGTAATCCGGAATTACGCCTCTTCCTAGTTCTTTTGTTTCACCGTTTATGAGGTAACGGGCCAATGGAAGATGTAGCCTTAACTTTGTTTGTGGCAGCTCAATCATAAACTCCCAATTGCTCGTGTTGCCTAAGTAAGAGCCCCCGGTTTCCGTTCCTACAATGGTTGCCAGGTCTAGTTCTTTTACCCATGCAGCAAAGTCAGAAGTGGCTGAAGCCGTCGAACCTCCTATCAGCAAATAAAGATTACCCTTAAACTGCTGCTTTCGTGGAGGGTAAGGTTTCACCCCTTTATAGTTTTTCCAATTTATTGTTGAATCCGACTTTTCAAAGTTCAGGATCAGCTTTACAAGGTTCATTTCCAGCCATGACGTACTGCTGTATTTTTTGCTGATATCATAATTGAAGGTTTTAAACTCAACCGCTTGATAGGCGGTGTAAGGTTCATCCAAAAAATAAGACAAGAGTTCCAAACCCCAGAGCTCATTACCACCTCCGTGGTCTCCGACATCGAGCACGAGATTAGCAACTTCAGAAGCTAAAACCTCTTTCATTTTTTCTTTCAACACTTTCCTGAACTTGTATTTTTTCTTGCCTATTTTCCAATTGTCAAAACGTGTAACTCTGAGTATCGCGCTATTGGTCTGCTCGTCAAATTTAAGTGAGATAACGGGGTCTTCAAGAACACTATTTGGATAACGTTCTCTGATAATTTTAGAACGTTCCTTTTCAAGTCTTCCAGGCGCCGTTGCAGCCCATTCCTTTCCACCGACATTTTTCAATGTTATTTCAAAGGACTCGGAAGCACCTAATAATACATGGTAGAAATACCTGAAGCTACGTTCCAAAACATATCTTGACCAATGATCACCAAAACCGTCATTTGGGATTCTCTCAGTCAGAAATCTGATGAGAAGGCTTGTTTCCTGACCATTAATAGAAGTGATCGCTACTCCATCGGGTATTGATAAATCATTGCTAAGGTTATGATGAATAAACATTCGATCCTGATCAATGATAATATCAAACGGAAAGGGACGGGCTTCCGGATTGATATTAGCTTTCTCAAAAGCCTTAGATCCTTTCATGTAAGTATGCAGACAACCAATTCTTGCGGTTGTCCAAGAGAGCAAGGAAAAGAAGTTCCTTTCCGACATAGGCTGATCCAACTGTTCCCGCGCTGAATCGAATATGGAGTCCATCTGGGTCTTAGTCTTATACCAATAAAGTCCGGGGTGGGCTTCCTCCAAGGATTTTCTATAAACCCAAAAGTCCTGCTGCAGTTCTTGACTGGAAATAATTCGGTCGCTCTGAGCAAAACATTGGAAAGAACCAAAAATCAGAATAACCAAAAATGAACTAAGCATGCCAACTGCCAGACAATTTTTGTAGGAATGATCTAACGTCATGATTTTAAATTGAATAGCCTAATACCGGAAGGATCTCATCCATCAAATCAAACTTTGAGATCTTGTTTTGCCGGTTATTCATTATAATGATGGTAACCTTCCTTTCTATATCTCTAAATAGAATCGCATTATTGGCTACCCAGTCTCCGTTTTTAAAGATCAGGTTTTCCTGTCCTTTCCATCGCATCCAGCCTCCCATCGTTACGTGACTAGCCGTTCCATCATTGTATACGAAGGGCTCAAATGCTACAGCAAGTGTCTCCTTTGAAACCAGCACTTCCGAGTAGAGTGCCTGATCCCATTTAAGCAAGTCTTCCGCCGAGGAGTAAATCCCCACTCCTCCGCTGTACGATCCTAAAAACCATTCTTTTTCTTTATTCTTGGCATCATAGCTAATCGCCTTGAATCGATTCCGATTTTCATTGGTCAAAAGGAATGTATTACCCATCTCTAAAGAGTTAAAAATTTCATCTGCCAGAAACTGATCGAAACGTTTCCCCGACACTTTTTCAATAACTGCGGCCAGCAGGCAATACCCCACAATGCTCGACAGGAATTCATCTCCGGGCTTGAATTGTAATTTTGGCTTTTTGGATACAATAAAGCGAACCATATCATCAATGGCAACCACATCATCCCCATCAGTTGCCTTATTGTATAGCCGCTTTAGTCCGCTCGTACTGGTCATCAAGTGTCTTATGGTCATTTGATCATAGGGAAAATCCTCTAAATAGTTCTTGGCTTCATCCTCATAATGTAGCAGTCCTCTCTCTTTCAGGATCATAATACATAGGGTGGTAAAGCCTTTAGAAATAGAAGCCAGATGCATTGGGGTGGTTTTATCCAGAGGAATTTGATTGGGGAAATCAGCGTACCCAAGGCTCCTACTATAAGTTACCTTGCCATCATGAGCAATTAAAATAGTACCATTAAAGGCATCTGATTCCTTGTAATCAGCCAAGATGGCATCCAACTTCGAAAAATCAGTTTGAGCACAAAGGGGCCAGCTAAACAGACAAATGAGTACAGTTGCGCGCAACATTACTCAAAGCAGTAAAAGTGCTCGTTAGGAATCTATTCAAAACCGGATTTGAGTACAAATTAAATTTGTATGCCAATGGTATAACCTGGCCAAACCCTGTAATTCATGTCGTCGGAGTTATGCGTGAAAAACGTCAGGGGTTGGTCAAGTTGAAAGTCCCGATTTTCGTAGGCGTAACCATTAAGTCTTGCCGTAAGGTACAAATACCTTGAACCCAATAAATTAACACGCTTTCCGTAACTCGCCTGGATGGAGGTCAACAGGCTCAATTCTGCATGAAATTCTCTGGTCCAATTTACATGCTGGACTCCCACTCCCCAGGCCAAAAAGTGTGCGCCATTTTGAGGACCATTGCGCTTAGGGAAGTTGGTAAACTTTACATACATCAACCGTTCAAAACGCCACCCTAAAGCCCAATAACCATGGGAAGACTGCCTTCCGGAAGGGTTGTAGCTGGCTATGATACTGTTTTGGTTAAACTTCTTATACCTGGCGTTAAGTGGCTCGCCATACTGTGTATCTGAGCAATTAGAGCAATTTCCTGTTGATCTTTCGATATTATATACAAATTGATCATTGTAGGATAAGCGTGTAAAATGTCCTCTGGATCCAAAATTCAATAAACCGATAGGCGCCCCACTTTTAGAAGCTTTTTTTGGAGGTCGTTTACTAAAAATATTGATCAACCCAATTTGGGTACCGGACATTTCCTTTGCCACATTGAGCAACCCTATTTGAGTACCTCCCATGGTTTTGGAAAAGTTGAATAACCCCAATTGCAGACTTCTCGCTTTTGTCGGCGGGTTTATGTTTTTACCTGACATGCCCTGATTTTTATTGTAAAAACCGATTTGAGTACCTCCCAATGGCCCTCTGGTTACGTTACCTAATACTGAGATCTGCATCCCGGAAACGGATCTGCTGGCAATATTGAAGAGACCTGACAATTGAGCCCCAATCAGATTGCCATAAATAACATTGCCTAAACCCGCCAGTTCAAATCCTGTCATTGAGCCGTAAGATTGGTTGAATCCACCTGTGATTTGAATTCCCGAGACATCTCCACGTACCAAATTCACAAGTCCGGAAAGTTGTATCCCGTGCATCATGGGTTTGTCCAATTCCTGCTTCATTCGCTCGCGTTCTTCAGAAATCGTCAGATTTACAAAGCTATTTGTACCCACTACATTGGCGATACCTGCTATTTGGATGCCCGAACCGGACAGAATATTGGAGTTGGATATTCCGGCAATCTCCAAATGTTGAGATGACGCAGACATCCCCGAAAATAGGTTGATAGAGAATTTATTAAAGTACCACCCTGACTGTAGACCGTTGGTGCTGACACCCGGAACCAGGGAAATCTGCAAGTCTCTGTCCTGAAATCTACCCTTTCTTTTCTGCCCTAAAACATCGGTAATGGAGAAAATAAAAACTAATAAGCAAAGCCAAATATAGAATCGGGAGACTAAGCCAACTCTATTCATTTTGTAGTATCTCAAGGATACATTTTTTACATAACGTGCATTTAATCATTTATTATTTGGGGTACTGCTAAACTGTTCCTCTAAAGGTGATCCCCGTTCCAAACCACTTATCTGCTTCTGCGTAAGCGGAACAAGTCTAGCACTGCTCTGATTTTCCCAAAATGATGGTTCATAAGTCGTCGCCTGCCGGACAATAGATTTGTTTCTATTCATCTTTATACCTTTCGGTTTTTTGACTTTGCCGGTTTCGATAGAGGTTACAATGAACGCGTTGTTGAATTTCACATCCAGATAAACACTTTTGCTTTTACTATTCACAACATCAAAAGCATAGTTCATATTGTAGTAGCGCAAATACATTTTCTTCTCGTACCGGTCAAATTCATAAATTCCACTCCATCCCTTCTTGCTATAAAACAATGTATCGCCGGGGTAGGGACCTTCAATACCTACATAGATGCCTTCTAACGGTCTTTCTGTATATTCTATTTTGTGAATAGCATACGTCTCAATATCAACATAGTACCGATGGGTATACTCAAAACGCATATCTTTGTGCTGCTCGGCCAGAGCATCTTTAGCAGCTGTATCCGTAGCGCTGACAACATAAAGCGGCAGTTCATTTTTAAAAACAACATCTTCCAACTGATACTCTTTCTTTGGATCAAGCAAATCACTCTTCATCTTTCTCGCCCAAAAGTTGTGTTCTAGCCCGAGTCGAAGGAAATTATGGCGATCCAATACAGGTGTTAAAAGCTTGTTGATATAATTGTTACTTGCTCGGACCCCTTTCAAGTAAAACATTTTCCGCTTCTCATTTCCACTGGAAAGGTTCGTTTGTAGTCCGGGATCCAAAACCTCGATGCTTGCCTCCACCAGATACGATGACTCCTGATTTTGGTCCCGCAAATCCCTGAAGAAAGCTTTAGAGATAAAGGGTTGTGTATTATGATTGCTCCCTAACGCATCATAACTGCTTTGCATAATTTGTTTTGGATCCAGGCGCTCTACCTGCACTTGAACCTCTTCCAATTCCAGTACGTTCTCACTTAAGCTAAATAGCAAAGGTGCTGTGTTAAGAGCCTCCTTAACAGGCATATACGTGTTAGCATAACCAATATGGCTGACTACCAGCGTATCTTCGTGCAGTTTATACTCTGATAGAAATAAGTTGAACTCTCCATCAGGGTTAGTCACTGTTCCGTCAGATTTATCCTTTAAGGAAACCGTAGCAAATGGTAATGGTGCGCCGGTAGCCTCATCAATCACTCTTCCAACTATAGCATAGTCGTCCTTAATTTGGCATAATGCATTCATGCTATATATTAAAGCAAACAGAATCGTAAGCCCTAAAAGCTCTCGTTTCATACTATTCCTGGTTTAAGATTTCAATGGGGTTGATTCTTGAGTTTTTAATACCGTGGAACCCAGAGGTAATCAAGATGATAATTGCGGTGATGAGCATTGGTATTAAAAAGTACCATAAACTTAGATCTATACGATAGGCAAAGTTGTTCAACCAATAACTGGAGAGTAAGTAAATTAATGGCCAGGCTATAATTAGAGCCAAAAAGGTAAACTTTATAAAGCTCTTGATATGTAAACCAAATAAATGAAGTGGAGCTGCACCGATAATTTTACGAATTCCCATTTCCTTTGCCCTTAAAAGAACAAGAAAGGCTGACATATTAAATATCTGTAAGCAGGAAACTAAAATAGATATCAACAATCCAACTTCAAAAATAGAGGCTACTTGCGAATCTTCCTGGTACAGGTTGGCTAATTGAGTATCAAGATATTCCCAGTCCAAAGGAGTTTCACTGAAGTAATTCTGATACTCTTTTTCAATTTGACTTATTACTGCTGTCGGCTTTAATGGGTCCAGTTTGACATAAAGGTATTCTGTAGACCACTCATCCGTACCAACGAAAACTATCATTGGCTCTACCTTTTCATGAAGTGAAGAGGTATTAAAGTCTTTTACCACACCTACTACTGTTCCCTCATGTTGAATCCTGGTAGTCAGTGGGCCCGAGATGTGTTTCCCAATTGGATTTTCCCAGCCAAAGAAGTCGGCCGCAGTTTCATTTATGAGGTAAGCCCCATATAAATCGGTTTTTCTGTTAGGATCAAAATCGCGGCCCTGAATAATCTTAAGGCCCAATAGCCCGACAAAATCATAACCCCAGTATTCATAACTTACAATAGCCTTTTTGATTCCTGCATCTGTATCGATATTGAATATGTTTTTCCATTTAATCCTGTCTGTGTAAAAGGAGCTGGACGCTACTTCACGCACTCCAGTTACCTTTTGAAGGGACTCTTCCAGCTCCCTGGTCTCTAAAAAGCTTCCGTCTGGCACTTTAATTACCAATGTATTTTGATCTTCAAACCCCTTATACGCTGAGTTTATAAATTCAAACTGATCGGTAATAAGAAACATAAGGGCTATCATAATAATTGAAAATGAAAGCTGTGCTCCAGCTAATATCTGCTTCGTTTGAAGGCCGCTATAGTTTTCTAAAAACCTACCTTTCAGCATTTTGAGAATGCCACTTGTACTGCCAAGAGTAGGGACGCTAATTTTAAATAAAAGAATTACCGCCAGCATCAATAGGCCCAATACAAGTAAAAAAGGAACAGAAATGAATGTTTCCATTTCTAAAGAAATGCTAAGCGTAGAGTGAGCATAATTTTTACCCAATAAAAGAAAGAGACCGGCTAACGGGATGACAAACAGTAAAGTAACGAGCGAATTTGATAAAACTATTTCTCTTGCACTTGCGGCTGCTCCACCGAATACCTGCAAAACACCGAGTTTTTTTGAACCGGCGGTAATGTCAGATAATGAAAGACTGAGATAATTAGCAAAACATGAAAGGTAAAACAAAAGCAATATGGCCGCCAATAGGTACAGATTGGTAGGATCTCGTTTTACTGCCATGTCCTCAACGAGTGGATCCCCTAAATGAATATCTGCAACGTTTTCAATAATAGGGGTCAACACTATTTCTTTATCCGAAAGCGGGACACCTTTTGCTACTTCTAATTCATGTCTCTCTAATAGTTCAGTAATCTTTGCTTTTAACTGTTGAATATTGGTTCCGTGATTCAGCTTGATGTAAGTGGAGGGGGTGATATTATCCCAGCATTCACAAAATAGGCCATCGTGTCCTTCAGGACTCAGCATTAAATCATAAGTAAGATGAGATGGAGCTACCGGATCTCTCACTATACCCGCTACATTAAGTGGGAAACCCATGAAATAGACGGTTTCTCCTACCGCATCCTTTGAGCCAAAAAATTTTCTAGCGGTAGATTCCGTGAGAACAATTGTATAAGGTTCGTCCAGCGCTTCATGGCTTCCGATTAAAAACCGGATATCAAGGATTTCAGCAAGGCTCGAAGTAATTGCAATTGCATTTTCATTGGTATATTTATTTTCATTTACTTCAAATACAGTTCTCCAATTCAAAAGCTCATCTTGGTACCAACCGGCATTTTCAATTTCCGGAATCTCATCGACCAGAACCTGTGCCAAGGCCTCAGGCGAGCCCCCAAAATTCAAAACATCGTCACCAATTTTGATCTTTGTACTTACACGATAAATTCTATCATAATCTTTGATATGCTGATCACAGGAATATTCCTGAATAATAAAAGCTGCCAGAAGCAGCGCAAACGCCAGGCTAATAGAAAGAGTTAATGTTTTAGTGATAAATGCCAGCTTGTTTCTGGCAGCGTGTCTCCAAGCCATTTTAACATTCAAGCCCCACAACACGTCCATGTAACTGGGTCTTTGTTCGTTATTAATCTTATGGATATTCGACCATCGAAAAAATCGAATAATATCAATGACGTATTTCCAATCAGCACGGATTTTTCCTTCCTTTTCCAGTCTTTCAAAATATAACTCGTGAGCATCACCCTGAATTTCTTCCAGAAACTCAGGATCGCAGTACCACTTTAAGAAGCCATCTGCCCACTTTGGTGGATGTTCGCTCATCAGGTGAGTTTTAGGTTGAAATGTGGCACTTTTAAATAAAGTTGAATTTTAAGATTCATTATTTCCTGTAGTGTTTCCCGACCACTATTGGTGAGCTCAAAAAACCGTTTCCTCCTACCCCCTCGCACCTGGGTTGCTCCACCAACGGTCGATTGTACAAAGCCTTTTCGTTGCAGTCTTTTCAGTCCCTGATGTACCGCACTTATGTTGACACTCCTACCTGTCTCCTCAACAATGTATTTCATGACAGATACGCCATAAGCATTATTTTCTAATGAGGCAACGGCCAGCAAAATCAGTTCTTCAAATTCACCAAGATAATTTCCTTTGTTCATTATATTAGTTATACAAAAGTAAATATAATATATAATTTACTTTTGCATAACTAATGAATACTATATTTTTGAGAAGTTACCATTGATGACTGTAAAAAGATGAAAATTCTTCTGATTCTATTCTCTAGTGTAGTAATGCCTGCTTATTCTCAGCCAATACAAAAATTTACTGCGCACGAATTACAAGAAGATTTTAAGATCTTCCGAGGAAGTCTTGAAGACTTCCATCCTGGCCTTTATTGGTATCGATCCAATGAGGAAATGAATGAAGTATTTGACCGTGTACAAACCTCGCTCACCGTTCCACTGACAGAGAAAGAGTTCATCCGAACACTGGCCCCGGTAATCTCCTTTTTTGGTTGTGGACATACCTGGATCGTGCCTCCTGAAAATGGCCGATCTAAAAAGTTATTGCCCCTGAAATTGATGCTCCATAACCAACGAGCATTTTGTCGTGCAAACCTCAGTGATGATTCCTTATTGATTAAACCACAGGATGAGATCCTGTCTATTAATGGTATCAGTATGGACTCTCTGGTTTCTTCACTCATGAGGTTCCTACCAGGAGATGGTTTCATAACTACTGGAAAATCCTTTATGCTGGACAATTATTTTACTGATCTCTACCCACAATATTTTGAAACTACGGATGAATTCAAATTGAAAATAAAAGAACCTAATGGACACAAAAAAGAAGTAACACTGCCGTCGGTATCTTCGGAACAAATAGCGCTAAATACCGGATCTAAGAAAATGGCTGATCCTAGGAACCTTACACTTCAATTTGACGAAGGTATTTCAACTGCTATTCTAAAGGTGAAGCGCTTTTTTGACTGGAAGGAAGCAGGGAAAACCATTCGTTTTGAAAGTAGACTACAAGAACTATTTGACTCCATAGATTCGGCTGCTGTAGATAACTTAACTATTGACGTTAGAAATAATGGTGGTGGTAAAGTTCCCTGGGTTTTGCTTTCCTACTTTGTTGATGAGGAGTTTGTTCTTGCTAGGCAAGCAGATTTCATTTTCTCCAAAAAATCGCCCTACTATCAATATCAAAAGCTTCATCCCGCTATGAGGTTTTTAAACCGGAAGTGGTTACACACTTGGTTGCCGGGCTCCAACAAGATGAAAAAGAAAAATGATTATACATACACGTTAACAGGACTGTTCATGACAAACCCATATAAACCAACCAAGCCCCAATTTAAGGGAGCAGTCTATATTTTAACGAATGGAGGAAGCTTTTCAGCAACATCTGATTTTGTGGCTATGATGAAATCAAATCGTGTTGCCATAATGGTGGGTGAAGAAACTGGAGGAGGATACTATGGTAATACAAGTATGGAAAGATCTTTTGTAACTCTTCCAAATACTAAACTGATGTTAGAAATACCTTTGGTCAGACATCAGCTAAATGTTAATCCGGATGTCGAGCTAGGAAGAGGTGTAGAACCTGATTATTACGTACCAGAGACACTCGATGATAAGTTGAATAATACAAATTCGCAACTGGAATACGTATTAGACCTTATCAAAAGCGAAAACAATCTGAAAGACTGATTACTATTCAATGCTAATGGACTAGCTCCATTAGTGACTTTGATCAGAAATACCGCTATTGTTCAACATCACTATGCTGGGATTCCCTAATCCGCTGGGAAGCACGAACATATCTTTATGGCATTGAATATTAAACGGATTTATGTAGTCTTTTTACTCATCACTTTCACATACCTAAAATCTCCAGCGCCAGTACTATTTTTTTATTGGTCATCTCAGGAGTTTGAGGATTTACGAAAAGCTTTGCGCCGTTGACATTTGTTAGAATAATAATTCCCCGCTTTTTTTCTTTATCCATAGCAATAAAAGATGACTGCTGAGGCATTTCCCCCTGCATGGCAAATGATTCTGTTTCCTGATTCCGCTCTGAAATGTTGCCAGATTATACCCTGGGTAGGATTGTACCTGGTATAGAATTCAACACCGGTGGTATCTGCTAAAGGATCGTATGCATTCTTGATAAAATTCAAATCATTTTCGATGTTCTTACCCATATTGGCCTTTAGCCACTTCGTCATATCATCCACATTTGAAATTATACCACCGCTGGCCCAGTGAAATGATCCCATTTTATGAAAGTAGCAATCTCCTTTAGTTCCATTCTTGGTCACACACTGTACACGACCAGTTTCAGGAGCTTCACGCATATTAGAATAGGTATTGGTCATTTCAAGTGGTTTTAAAATATTTTCCTTTAATACATCACTCCAGGTAGAATTATTCTTCTCTGCTAATAATTCTACCAATAGGCTTACTCCCATATTATTGTACTCCCAGTTCTTCCCAGGCACATAATCCAATTCAACCTTACTCAGGTAATTCGAATATCGCTTGTAACCAGTTAAAGGGTTCTTCTTTAGCCCTGAAGTATGCGTAGCCAGATGTAATAGAGAAAGTTTTTGGCCTTGATAACTGTCCTTCTTTATTTCTAAATAAAAATGCGTTTGAATAGGGTCTTCCAATGACATGGTTCCCTTTTCAATCTCGTTTGTTAAAAGTGCCGCTACAAATGTTTTGCTAATAGAACCTATCTCATATAAGGTAGATGCGTTGTCAACCGCTATCAATTTCCCATCCATTACTTGATAACCGAGCTTGTAGGTATTATTTCCGTCAACTATGCCGATAGCCACCTCGGCATTATTTGGAAAAGACAAGAAACGTTCTTCAATCAATTTTTGAAATGGAGCTGACTGACTTGTAGCGAGTTGTACCTGAAAAAGACTGGTGAGTAGAAGTACGATGATGTTGAATTTCATTACATCCTGTATAAATTATTATTAAGTGTGGCTAAAAGATAAAGGCAATATCAAAACTTTCACCGCAAGTGTCCTCTCAAAACCAGATTTGAGAACTACTTATCTGTTTTTTCGAGTACTAAATTCTGAAACTCTTTAGGACTCATCCCCTTAATTGATTTAAAAACGCGTTGGAAAGTGGCCTGTGAGTTGAAGCCCGAGTCGAAAGCAATACCAGAAATCGTTAAATGATTATTTTCACCTGATTTTAGTTTATCGATGACTTCAGCCACACGATAACAATTGACAAAATCGTTAAAGTTTTGGTTGGCATGTTGGTTTAAAACCGCCGATACAAGTTTTGCACTAACTCCTAAATGCCTGGCCACTTTATTCCTGTTCAACTCCGGATCCAGATAAAGCTTCTCACGTTCCATGACCTTCTTCAAAGCAATGAGATGCTGTTCAGCGTCTGAATACTCAATGTGCTGAATTTTGCTTTTTACGGGATTAATCAACCTTATTTTATGATAACCCACGAAGGCGATCCAATAAACAAAGAAAACTAATAGGAGTTCAATGGGGTAATAGTAAGTATCTCCGTCGACATCAATAAAAGATGCGCTAATCAAAGTAAGCGGCCATAAAAGACCAAATACGGTCATGCAGATAAGTAGCGCTTTAAGCCAGGTATTTACTATCTGCTGGCTGGGGTTTGCTATATGCTCATTTTTAATATTCAGAAATAATCTAATGGACCAACCCAGATACAAAAGAAAAACTACAACACTTATGGGCTCACTGTACCAACTATAGAACATGAACAAGTACGTCAGTAACTCTGAGCTCAGATCTTGATTTTCGTTTAGCAATACGTAGATATAAAGAGACAAGATTAGAACCTTCATTGCGAATTGAAAAATCATCGGTGAGTAGTAAATCAGAGCTTTGCGAATGGATAGCGGCTGATCAGGCTTGAGTAAGGCCCGCACATAGAGATATAAGCTCGGTCCAAAACCATAAATCCAAACGAATGAAAACAAATCAAATACGAAGCTGTCCAGGCCGGAACTCCAGTTAAAGGTTTCGAACCCGTTGTAAGAGAGGATAAACATAAAAGCCGCCAGGAATTTAGCTCCCGGATGCTTTTTATTGAATAATAAAATGACGACAAAGATCAGCCCGTGAAGCGCTCCAAAAAGTATTAAGATGTTGATCCAGTTAAACTCTAAGTCCATTTGATACTAACGTCCTGAATGGGAAGTTAGGGCATCAAAAAAAAGTTACCAACGCTCAGCCCAAAAACACCTTAAAAAGATCAGTTCGACCTACTTGGTTCCAACTGAAATATAGAGTTAATTATTGATGGCTCCTTCAAAACCTGAACACCGACGCTTACCATTCTTTCAACTACAACCTGATTTTCAGTAGTTGACAAATTCAGCCCGGCCACGGTTAGATCTGTCAAATTCTCGAGATTATATAATGGCCATAGACTTTGAATCTCAGTATCCTGAATATCAAGCCACCTTAACTGGCTAAGCCCTGCCAAGGGCACCCCTGAACTTATTTGGTTACCAGACAAAAATAGCTTCCTGAGGTTAGGGAGTGTTTCCATGGTAGATATATCAGTTAACCTATTATCACGAAGATCAAGCCACTCGATACTCGTATTATGCTTCAAAAATGAAATATCCGAAATGTTGTTATCTCTCAATACCAAAACCCCCACATTAGGGAGCTGCGAAATGGGAGTAAAGTCTTTTATTTCAGTTTGCATTAAGTTTAACTGGACAAGTTCTCGAAGTCTTGACAACACCGAGATTTCCTTAACGGGATTCTTCTCGAGAACAAGTATGTGAAGATTAGATAAATCACGCAGTATTGAAATATCGTTCACTTGATTTTCAGGTATCCAAATACCGTAAAGGTTGGTAAGTTCTTTCAAAGGACTTAAATCTTCAAGTTGATTAAAAGCCATGTTAAAGTGGGTGAGCTTATTCCAGTTACCCGCTACTTCAATGAATTTGATTTCATTAAAATTGAAGGTGACGCCTTCCAGGTTTTTCAGATTGGAGAGTGCAGAAATGTCGGCTATATTATTTCTGTCCAAGGCCAGGCGTTTTACATCTAAGAGATTTTCCAGCGGGCTTACATCTGATATGTCATTCCCATTTAAACTCAGTACTTCTAGCCGAGTTAAGTTTGATAAGGGCCGTAAATTGGAGATTTTGTTGTTGTCTAAATAAAGATTTTTTAGGTTGGTAGCATACTGCAGCCCTTCGAGATTTGCAATCCCCCGACCTACAGCCACAAATCTGTTCATTGATTCCAAATCTTCTTGCGTTATAGCTCCGGTTGGCCTGTCCAGGAAACTGCGAATAGAGTATTCAAGATAGAAATCCGGAAAAATTATTTCTTGTTTTGGTTCATGAGCTGTGTTGTTATAACAACACATCCACGTAAGCAGAATGACAGTAAATGTTTTCATGCTGCCGAATAACGCTCGTACTTATCAGACTTAAAAGTCAAATAGGTCCCAGATTATGATTTGGGACATATATGACCGTATTCCGCCTTCCAGGAATTCGGTTTTCAACTTCCTAAAAAAAGCTAACCAGACTTTCTAAGGTCAACCGTTGTTGTTCTGCTAAAGCAATGTGTGCAGACTCATCCGTAAGTAGCCTCCCGAGGTACCCAAACTGTGAATGAAAGCTTTCTTCACTAAGCGTATTGGTTATCTCGATGGTATTTAGCCATACACCTGATATATGTTGTATTTTAGGAATGAAATCTTGCAGCACATTACCTTAGTTTTCGAACTGCTAAAAATCATTTTGCATATTCGACTTGTAAATATTGGTACAACTCCTTTTCAAACTGTCTTGCGGTAAGCCCTAGCGACAATTTTATATCGCCATTGGACTGTATCAGTTCCAATATTTTATCCCAACCGTACTTTTTATCTATAAATTCGAGAATGTAAAACCCCAAATCATATTTCATTTGGCTTGTACGATCCTTTTCAATTTTGCTAAGAGCCGGGTATTTTTTCTTTTTTATATAGTCCAGTTCAAACGGACTTTCAGTCCACTGGCAGCAACCCTTATAAAGGGCGAGGCCTTCCCAAAACCACCCTGGCACTCGCGTGCCATCTTTGATGAGATTAAGATGAAGGCTGTGGATAAATTCATGAAGTACCAGCTCGTTAAGATCCATTTCCTCACCTGTAATTTCCTTAGCGGTTGCGGGTGATAACATTCGAATGTCATTTTTGTCCCAAACCCTCCCCATTTGCCAACTAGGAGCGCCAGGAGTGAGTACTGCATTGTGGTAGGTACCCAGATCAGGATAAATGTTGATGCGCGTTACAGGAAGCGTATCCATTTTGAAATCCTTTAGCAGACCATTGTATCGGCTTTCCAGGGATTTTCCAATATGCCCGACCAAGTTGTTGTCTTGGAGGCTATGCCGTATACTAAAATGCCTGGTCTTGTGATATTCCGTCAATTCAAATTCTGTGTCTACGGCAAGCCCACTAAGTTTTTCATTTCGATAACCATACAAATCTGTCGGCCATTCGCTTCTTGGGCGAATAACTTTAAAACTTTGAAGCTTGTCGGCCTGAAAGTTAAGGATCAGATAATAGGTTGTATCGTCTTTAACCGCCGGTAGATCATTCTCATCGAATACAATGTGAGATTTGAACACCCCATTTTCGTAAGGTTCAAATAAACGGTCCTGGTCCGAATCATATATAGTGTACAATTTACCAGCCCGAAGGTACCATCTGCTTTTAAAAAAGGGCCTATTGGGTTTCACACCCACGTCATAGTACCCAACAAACTGTTCTAGCGGAATTTTTTCAGGCTGACCATAGGTAAACAAGTTGCTGAACACCACCACCAAAACTGAAATTAAACGGATCATATTTCTTAATATATTGTTAAACTGTAAATATGATTCTCCGCTATTATTTTAGCGTACCAATGGATAGGTTGATACCTATACATTGGATACTTTTCTTTGATACTGACTGGGTGTCATATGCGTATGTTGCTTAAAAATACGATTGAAGGAAGTTTTTGAGTTAAATCCACAGTCTAATGCTATGGCCAACAATGACAGGCGCTTAAATTCTACAGACTTCAGCCGCCGTTTCAGCTCTTCTACACGATAAGTATTAACGTACTGGTAAAAGCTCTTACCTAAATGTTGGTTGAGTAAATAGGAAAGCAAATTGGCTTCAAGGCCCACACGCTTTGCCAGACCTCTTAAATCCAGATCTTGCTCAAGAAATAATTCTTCTTTCTGCATAATCTCGTTGATTTGAAACAAGTATTCTTTCACTTGCAAGCCGGTTAACTTCGCATAAGCGCTTTCTGATTTGGTATCAGATTCATTTTTAGCTGGTTTGATCAGATCCATTTGACTGAAACCTTTGATCCCAATCCAATAGGTAAGATAAGTGATCGACAGTAAGAGAGCGTAGGCTATAATTATCAGGATCAAATACTGCCATTGAAATCTGAATATCAAAAGAAAAACGATAGCAAATGGTACCCAGAGCAGCCATATTACTCTGTAGTACTTGAGTAATTCATACAACCAACCAGGAGTGATGAAATCTATGGTTGAAAAATTAGCTTTCGACCATTGTTTATGACTTTGTAGCCGCTGCATTGATCTCTTGAGATAATAAAAAATAAGGGCAGCGCCAACAAGAAACCCCAAAATGGTAAAGGCCGTGCTATATGGAGTGTTATAGGGTAACTCATTCACATAAATACCATAACCTATCTGAATTAATTGCAAGCCTACCTCCAGTCCAACCGGAATAAACAGTCGGTAGTCACTTGAACTGATCTTGAAATTCTCGGTCGTCAACGACTTGACGTACAGGTGCACCAATGGACCAAGCGCCGTCAGGTACGAATAAGGAAACCATAGTAAAAAGGGATATCTTCTTTCCAGATCGAGATCGATGATCATCAGATAAATGACATGCAGGCTTACAGAAATGATGGCTAAGGCGAGCAATTTATTAGGCAGTGTATGTCGCACTTTACGGGATAGATGCAGAAGGCCAAGTAGAAGACACTGCACTGCGCCTGAGAGAATCAGGAAGTTAATAGGGTTAATATTGAGATAAGCTGACATTAGAGCTATTAATAGCTGAACATTATCTTCTTTTTAAAGCTCTAATTCTTTCTCTATGATCTTCGCTAGTTTTCTAACTGCGATCTTATGACTCTGAAAGATGCTATCTTCAAAAAAAATCGGAAGCCCAATATCGGGTTGTACGCCCACAACTTCATAATGCTCTCCTTCAGGCGTAACTAATCTTTGGTTTGAATAAGTGGTGTAGTAGCTACCTATTGATTTTCCAAGCATCCCTGATAGTGTTCCCAATGTAGGCGTACCTACCAACTTGACATTGGGTAAGGCACTCATCATCATGGCAAAACCTTCTGCAGCGCTTCTGCTAATGTCAGTCATTAGCACATATACAGGCTTAGTAAATGATTTTGAATCGCTAGGATAAACGATAACATTATCCTCAACACAAAACTCACCGCTATTATAGACTTGACTTGTATGAGAAAAAGCCTGAGCATCTGTAAAATAACTGGCAACAGTAAGCGCGGTTGCGTCATATCCGCCAAAATTGAAGCTCACATCCACTATCAAAGCTTCCTTGTCTTGTAAGGAAGTAATGATATGCGGCATCCAGTCATTCAGACTATCTATTTGCTGTTTTCTGGTGAATTCACTACTTAAAAACCCTGCAAATGAATGTATATGAACATAACCAATAGCATGGTTCAAACTTCCCCATTCGATCTTACCGTTGGCAACCTTGCTACCCTTTCCCTGAAGTAAAGAATCTGATATATTTTGGTAGTTGTTCTTGAAGAATAAACTGAAATATTCATTCAGATCCCGGACGGTGTCTTGTTCGTTAAAAACGTTTTGAACCAGTACGGCTGAAGGAGTTACCCTATACTGCCTGGAGGCCCCATCTTCTCCAATAACTTTAGTATGCTGGTCCTGGGTCAGAGTGGCAATTTCTCCCATCACTTCAAAGAGCTCTTCTCGTGGCGTATTAGCATTGATCCTTGATCCGTGCTCTTTTCGAATGTCATTCCAATTTAATTCTCGCTCATCAGTAAAAGCATAGTTTTCCTGCATAGTTTCCAGGTAAAGCGCTAGCAATTGCTCAGAATCCAGAGATTGCATCCGCGAAAAAGGAATGCATGTTTCCGGCAAGTTATCTACTTTTAAAAAAGCCTTAGCCGATTGAAGGTACTGAGTCTTCTCACCAAAGTCTGTTAGGAAGATCCGCAATGTATCATGGCTAATGTGAAATTTGGTCTGAGTATTTAGAAGTCCTTCCAGATAGTCATTCTTCTCTTTATAACAAAAGCCTTTAGTGTAGCTATATAATCTGATACTATCTCCGGAGGCGTCCAGCAAATAGCCGTTCCCGATAGATCTCCAAATCCCTCGAAATTCAGGATTAATTCTGCTCTCATCTTTTAAAAAAGTATACTGAAGTAAGGGGTTTTCGTCTATCTTCTTAGCGTTACAAGTGGCAAGAAAAAATACAAGAACTATACACCATAAGAGAATCTTAGTTGATGCGAAGCTATTTTTTAAGTACATCTGTTAGAGAACTAAAGATTTTCTTAGCAATGATCTATTTTCCATCTTTTCCAATTTGCTTCATGCCAAATCAATAGTTTAATGGATCCGATTTTTAGCACATAGGTTCTTTTAACGGTCCTTGAAACTACAAGTTACCAGATAGACGATTTCACCCGACTGGCGCTGCTACAAATTACTACTAATAGTAGCTTTGGCTAACTTCGTTTCATACTCCCCTAGTTTATCCCAAATAGCATAAAACTGTTTAGCTCCATTCGCATCCAGGTCAGTATTTACAAAGAGCAGCTTACCAATCCTTGTTTGAGGATTAAAAAACAAGAAGGTCGAAACGCCAGGGTCGCCACCTATGTGCCCCAGGTAACCAATAGGTGTATGTCCCATAAAAATGCCTGCATTATACTCGTCGTCAAATGGCCTATCGGTATCACGCTCCTCAAAATTCTTCTCGGAAAGCAGTGCTGCGAAAATTCGATCATAACTTGTTTTGGAAAGTAGCTCCCCTTGTCCGGAATACCCTTTTATTAACTCACATAGGTAAATGGCCATATCATTGATTGAGGTAATCAGTCCCCCATCAGGATAAGTGATAAGGGAATAGTACGGAATTTCTTCACCCTTCACTGTGTATAGCTTTGTGTGCTTGGTTGGATCTATAGAATCAAATGCCCAACCTGAAGCAGACATATTCAATGGACCCAAGATATGTTGGGTCGTGAATTCATCATACGACTGGTTAGTTGCTAACTCAATAATGTACGCTGCCAGCGTGGCACCGACATTGGAATACTCATACATCTCTCCAGGCTTTTTATTTAGAAAGCTTTCTTTCCCGTACCATTCTCCATCCATTGAGAGAAAGTTTTTAAGAAAGGTCCCCATGTCCACAGTCAAATCCGGCAAATTGAACTCCGCTGAACTGGGCAACGACTTGGCCAGGTCATGGTCATCCGTATTGAGAAGTAAATAGGCTTTTTCACCATACAAGTCCGCATCCAAAATAGTTGACGTATGAGTGGCTAAATGCCTTACTGTAATTACCTTGTCCGGATAATAGGGGTTATAAACATCAAAAGGTAAATATTTACCAACTGAGTCATCCAGATTAAGTTTACCCATTTCCTGTGCTTTTAGAAGCGCCACGCCAATAAAAGTCTTAGAAATAGAAGCTATGTTTTGTAATGTATTTGTAGTGTACGGTTTTCCCAGTTTTACATCAGCCAAACCAAACCCGTTCTGAAAAAGAACTCCACCATCATTAACAATGGCCACACCAAAACCATTGATCTGACCCGTTTGCTGTAATTGCTTAAGCTCTGTGGACAGCGAATCTTTGAGCGAATTCACTTTAAAATCTGAGTCAGAAGTTGATTTAGTTTTGGTCTCACATGCCGCTAGGATAGTAATTATGAGTAGTAGTAGTATGAATTTATTCATAGCGTGTATTTTGAACAATTTTGGTTTAAGCAAAGATGTTCAAAACTAATTAAGGTTGCCGGGATCAATTTTAAATAACCAATCGCTAGTTTGACAATTGCTATTAACCCCATTAGGACAGTCTTGTTTTGAACCATAAATGCGCCAAACCCCATCGCCCAGCTCCTTGGCGTAATAACCGTATTCATTATACTCTTCACCAAAAGTCTTACTCCACTCCTCGTTTCCATGTGCATCGGTTTTTATGACCCATACATCATAATTACCATTGCCATAGGAGCTGGTGGAACCGACGAGCAGAAAGCCTCCATCGTTGGCTAATTCTATTGAATGAGCCTTATCATAAGCTTTTCCCCCAAATAGCTTTACCCATTCTTCATTGTCATTGGATAAATTTTTAGTGAGCAGAATATCACCATTACCTTTTCCATAATTTTCGGAAGTGGTAGATACTTGTATATATCCCCCATCTTCTGTAAACTTCACGCGGTCCGATTCACCAATTTCAATCTTTTTAAACTTTAGATCTTTTATTCTATTGAATGATATCATAAGGGATTGCACGTGATCGGTTTCATCATACTCTGGTATTATTTGGTAATCATAAAGTAAGAAGGCATCCCTTTGTATCACCTCAATCGTGCTACTTTTACTCGCATCATCCTGATGGAATATAAGTTGCGAATCCTTATTGAGTGTTATGGTAAAGCCGACATCTACAGACTGACTATAGTATTTACCAGTTACGGCATTCAAATAGTTTTTGGTAGGACTAAAAGGAACAAGTTTTTTATAGAATCTTAGCTCGGCCCCTGGGTTGGCCAATGTCAATCCGTCAGAATTAAAGCCAATTCTGATTTTAGTATTCTGCTCGGCAACATAAATGCTCCCTGAATCCTTAATCAATTTAATCGGGTTGTTATTGGCCCTCTTCCAAAACAGATCACCTTCAGAATTAATAATCCTGACCATGGCTCCTTCATCATTTTTATACTCGCCAAGAATGCTTTCTACACTTTTTTCGGAGGAGTAAGCCCGGGTATCCAAAGTGATTTTGTCGTCTTTTTGATCCTTTTCAGGCAATACAACGGATGCCAGCTCATCGGCAATATAACCACTCCATATAGTTCCATTATTGCTCATTACAACCACAGAAAGCTTTTGATCAGGGTATCGGGCTATTTGAGCATGGTAAGAACCGGTGCCGCCGGAATGATGAATCGCATCATAGCCCAATCGATCTTCAAGTTCAAGTCCATATCCGTATGTGTTGATTTGGGCATTTGCAATGGGATTTTGGCTAACGGTTAACAGCTTATTTCCTTCCTCTTCAGCATTTTGAATGGCCATTTCAAAATGGAGTTGATCTTTAAGTGTGGTAAACAAAAAACCATCGCCATAAAGATTGGTAAGCATAGGGTACTGCTGCCAAACGCCGTCACCCCAGTCGGAATAAGGATAGGCGATATTCGGGATTACGTGCATGTAGTCTTTTAGGAAACTAGTGTTTTTCATGCCAAGGCTTTCAAAAAGACTTTTCGCATAGTCATGAAAAGATTCGCCCGATACTTCAGCAATGATTTTCGTAAGTAATGTATAGTTTGAATTACTGTAGAGGTAGTCGGAACCCGGTTTGAAATTGAGATCATTCTGCTTTTCAAGCAATTCAATTGCATCGTCATTATCTAATCCCTCTCGACGCCACCATGGGTCTTGTTGAATGCTCGTTAGATCATAAAAATCCCGGATGCCACTGGAGTGATTCAGCATATGCTTGATCTTAATGGGTTCTTCCACCTCAAGGTACATGTTCGGAAGATACTTGCGCACATCATCTTCCAGACTCATCTTACCATCTAAGATCAATTGCAAGACACATAAAGCTGTAAACTGCTTAGCTACTGATGCAATATTAAACCTAGAGTTTTGATCTATTGGAACCTGGTGCTGTAAGCTGGCCAGACCAAGGTAGCTTTCATAGACAACTTCGCCATTCAGAATAATCCCGGCTGCCAGACCAGGAGCTCCAGGTTTGGTTTGTTTTTGGAGATACTTGTCAATCGTTATTCGTTGCTCCACTGTCAATTCTTGAGAAATAGCAGAGGAAAATAATGAAATAAGAAAAAAGAAACTAATGACTATTTTATTCATGACTATTTAGTTTGAGTTCTACTTCAATGATATGCTCTGTACAGCTCATCGAAGTTCCAAATCATGATTTGAACCCAAATAGAAACGAAATACTAAGTAGTTGCTACTTAAAATGACTAGCTAATCGACTTAACATATTCGGTTGGAGTCATTCCGGTTTGTTTTTTGAAAGACCTTATAAAGGTGGACTTGGAATTGAATCCACAATCCATTGCAATACCAACCAATGTTGTGGTTTTATGCTCTCCTTTTTTAAGTGACTCCTTAACTGCCTCCACTCTAAAGCTATTGACAAAGTCGTTGAAATTCATTTGGCTTCCGGAGTTAATAGCTTTGGATAGAATAGAGGTATTGGTGTTGATGGATTGGGCTAATTGTGAAAGTGATAGCTCGGGGTCTTTGAAGTTAGAATGGTTTTTGAAAAGGCGATGTATCTTCTTCAAGATTTCATCAACGCCTTCTTGATTCAGCGATGAGGTATTCTCTACCCTTGGCGCTGATACCTCAGTTAGTTCAGGTTGTTTTAAAAAAGAAAGTGTGGAAAGGCGAAGTGAGTTGGCGTAGCCTGCAATGGCAAGATAGGCTGCTAACAGTCCGAATAAAACATAAAACCACCATTTCATACCCCAGTCGCCTAGTTCCGGGAAAATCACTATAAAAATTGTCCTAAAGAGAAGTATGGCAATAAAAACAATCAGGAAATTACGCAGCCAATTGGCAATGAGTGAATCTGCATAGCTTACCGTCTCAAATATGTGTCTCTTGTAGCCGGCATAAAGTCTGAGGCAAACAACCGAGTAGGTCAGCATCGAAATAAGACCCGCAATCTGATACCATAGATCTAAGTCTTTGTCCTGGCCATCCGCGTAAAAATAGAATTCGTCAACTAAAAAAACGTCATAAATAAAAACAACCAGAGCATATATCATATATAATCCAGCTGGAATGAAATGTAGTACGTCCTTTGATGAGAGATGGGTTATCGATTTCGTGAGTCTTTTTGTAAAAAAATAAATAACCGGTCCAAAAAGGAACAGCTGATGAAACGGCATAAAAAACAAGAATTCTCGATAGCCATCATGCGCATACCACCCCGCATGTCCTAGCATCCACGGTGTTATGTAAAATGCACTCAGGAGTATGAATACCCCTAACCAGATATTCGCCTTTGAATCACGCCCTCTTACGAATAGTAAAATCGAGAATAAAACAAGTTGCAAGAAAATGATGAGCAGGATAACGCTCTGATACCCCAGATTGAATAGCATATGGATAAATAAAAACAACTTTCGTCAGTACATCAATACAGACTAAAATAAAGGTTAGAGGTCACAGTTCTATGAAACAGGGAATCGCCTATCCCAGAAAAAGTCATCCACCTCTTTAATTTTTACGCGCCGCCCAAAAGCCGGATGCAACGTGTTAATAACAAAATTATATTCTGAAGGAATGATTGCTGAAGGCACTTTAAGTATAAGATACTCCCTTAAAACATACCATTGGTTACCTAACATTTGCGTAGTATGGTAGGCAGCAAGAGAATTCCAGTTTTCTAATAGTTGTTGTTTAAGCACCTCAAATAATTTTACAGAATCGTCGATTTCTATTTTCATCATTTTATAACTCCCTGCCGGGCGAACGCCACTGGTGTGCGCCAATAATTCCAATGCACAGAGAGAAACCGTACTAGAAGTATAGATGACATATTCATGAGCACGGTTCCACCGATTGGGCGTCCCGGAACTTTTTAAAGTATTTGCATATTTGGATTTGGTTAATCGGTAAACGATCATACGTTATCCCCATATTCTATAGCGGTAAGGCGATCATCTACATACTTGATGCCACTCATGGTAGTAAGAAAATTCAGGGGTGAATCATTGTCAAAGTAGTAATTATCCTTCCGCAGCCAGTCATTAAAGGATTCTTGGACGCCAAAAACAACAAGGCCGTGATTATACAAGGCTAACAGGGCCACAATATGCTCTTGCAAGTAAGGTCTTATAGCAACAGCTGTGGTTTTATAGCTTCTAAAAGTTTTGACATTTAGGTTGAGCGCATTGGACAGTAGTTCGTCTGTTAAACCTGAAATATGTTTTAAATCACCGAGGTAAGCGCTGTCAATTGTGTTTTGGCGAACGGCATAAAGTATGGCAGGTTCTGACACTTGAGTAGGTATATCGCCTTTGCTTTGGTATTCCTTCGACTTCTTCATATATCTAATATAGGTAATTTTACTTTTTAAAAACAGTAACTATACCTTTTTTTGATATAAAAAACTACAAATAAGGTAAATATGAAACCTTCACTCATTACCTTCGTATTAAAACTACAATTTAGTTAAAATTATTATGGGCAAATATCATTTAGGAGAGTTTGAAGAAATTGTGCTGCTCACCGTTGCCATCCTTAAAAACGAGGCCTACGGTATCGCCATCATCGACGAGATGGAAAGCCGACTCAAGCGGAGTGTAAGTATAGGCGCATTACAAACCGTTTTAAGAAGGTTAGAAAAGAAAGGTTTTCTTTCTTCAGAGTTCGGTGAGGCCACGAAAGTGCGGGGCGGAAAGCGCAAACGTTATTTCAGCTTAACAGCTTACGGTAAAAAAGTATTGACAGAAACCAAGGAGCAGCGCATGGGCCTTTGGAATGCCATTCCGGAATTTGCGTTCAGCAGCTGATGCGGGATTTTCGCAGACCTCCACATTGGTTTCTAAGATTCTTCCGCTGGTACTGCCACCCTGACTATGTGGAAGATATTGAGGGTGACCTATTTGAGCGCTTTGAGCGTAATATCACTCAGCATAACATTCGAAGGGCGAAATACAGCTTCGCCAAAGACGTACTGAAATTATTTAGGCCAGGAATCATTAGACAGTTATTCTCCAATAAACAACTAACCGACTTCGGCATGTTAAAAAACTATTTTACAATTGCCACTCGCAATCTACTTAAACAAAAGCTCTATTCTTCCATCAACATTGGTGGACTGACGGTTGGACTCGCCTGCTTCATACTAATATTTGTTTATGTTCAGCATGAGTTGAGCTATGATGATTTTTACTCGAATGGCGATAACATTTATCGTATCTACCAGAAGCAAGAGGGCAATCAGTTTATGGGTACAGATCTATTTGGAGTGACTCCTGCTGGCCTGGCATCGGTACTTACAAAAGAATACTCTGAAGTGGTAAGAGCTACCACCATACTCGAGCGATCGACACTGTTGAACATTGGAAACTCAAGCTTTTTTGAAAATGGTTTAAGCGCTGATTTTGAGTTTTTTCAACTATTCGATTATACGTTTTTAGCCGGCACTCGCGAAGATTTCAAGCTTGCTAATGGAATCGTAATCACTGAATCATTTGCCGAAAAAGCGTTCAAAGAGAAAAATGTCTTGGGTAAACCGATCCAAATTTCCACTTGGCAAGGTGAGCTTGAATTTATTGTGACAGGTGTCATTGAAGATCTACCTGAAAATTCCTCGCTCCGATTTTCGTATGTTTTCAACATACTGTCAAATGAGGAATATGTAGAAGCCTCTAAATCAGCTAAATGGAACAGCAACTCTTATTTCACTTTTTTCGAGCTTCATCCTGACGCAGACCCTTTGGCGCTTCAAGCCAAACTGCCTGAAATCGTTAGTAAATACTCTGATGCAGAAGACTATCCCTTCAAAGACACCTACTATGTCGAGCCCCTGAATCAACTCCATTTACAAAGTGATGTGAATTTTGATATTGGTTTAAAGGGTAATACTCAATACCTGGTTCTTTTTTCTATCATCGCTGTTATTGTCCTCCTCCTGGCAAGTGTTAACTATATGAATCTGGCCATAGCTCGCTCGATTCAGCGAGCAAAGGAGGTGGGCCTGCGTAAAGTGATAGGTGCGGTACGAGGCCAGTTGATAGGCCAGTTTCTTGGAGAATCAATTTTCATCGCCCTGATGGGACTTGTTTTGGCTATTGGCTTGAGCTATTTGCTCCTACCCTATTTTGGTGTCATTATTGAGCGACCGCTGACCCTGGATTTTGTGAGTAACCCGGTTCTACTTTCCAGCTTAGGTGTGCTTGTAGTTCTTGTTGGGTTATTCTCCGGCAGCTATCCGGCATTCTTCATGTCATCGTTGAAACCTGTGAACACCTTAAAAGGTAAGACCACGGATCACCGTCCCAAAATGCGATTGCAATCCGTATTGGTGATCTTGCAATATGCAGCTTCTATTGTTTTGATAATTGGAAGTCTGGTGATCTATTTACAGTTTGACTTCATACAAACTAAGGAGCTCGGTTATGATAAGGATCATATTGTAGTGGTTCGTACAAGATCAGCAGAACTAAGAAAAAATATAGAAGCTGTAAAAACAGAACTCAATGCGTACACAAATGTAGAAGCTGTTACCACCTCCCAGAGTTTACCTTCAGATATTAGTTCAAGCAGCCTAGCTCGACTACGAGAGGATCAAGATGATTCCAGGAATATAGCCATCTACAGGAATGCCATCGATTATGACTACTTGAACACATTTGGACATGAACTGTTGGCTGGTAGAAACTTCTCCTCCGAAATTACCAGCGATCAGGATAAGGTCATTATAAACGAGTCTGCGGCTAAAGCTTTTGGTTGGACTCCCGAGGAGGCCGTTGGCAATCAGTTCTATCGGGTGGGCCAAGACTATGTCACGGTTATTGGTGTGGTGAAAGACTTTCATATGTTCTCCATGCACCTGGCCATTCAGCCATTAATGATGACCTTGAGACACGCTTACTTTAGTTATGCATCGGTCAAGGTAAGGCCAGACAACATTCAAAAAACGCTTGAACTTATTGAAGAAAGCGTTCAAAGCTATTCGAAATACCCTTTTGAGTTTCAATTCATGGATTCAGAATTCGATAAGCTCTATAAGGCAGACATTAAATTGGGGAAGATATTTGGAATCTTTACTGTGCTTTCCATATTAGTTGCATCTCTGGGGCTTTTTGGCTTAGCAGCCTATACAGCACAGCAGCGGACGAAGGAAATTGGCATTAGAAAAGTACTTGGCGCCTCAATTCAAGTCATAATCGGTTTGATGACAAAGGACTTTCTGAAGATGGTTTTAATCGGATTTGTATTCGCTATGCCGATCGCCTGGTTCGCGATGGACATCTGGTTGCAGGACTTCGCCTACCGCATTTCTTTGGAATGGTGGATGTTCGCTACCGCTGGAATTATGGCGGGTCTGGTATCGATGCTTACCATCGGTTCACAATCAATTAAAGCATCTCTAACCAATCCTGTTGAATCGTTGAGAAATGAATAATCAGCCACCAAAATTATGGCTACGCTTCTTCCGCTGGTATTGCCACCCGGACTACGCTGAGGATATCGAAGGTGACCTTTTTGAGCGCTTTGAGAGGCAAATTGAACTTGGTAATACAGGTTCTGCTGAATGGAGGTTCGCCAGTGACGTAGTTAGGTTGTTCAGGCCCGGACTGATTCGCCCTTTAACTCAAAAAAAACAACAACAAAATCAATTTGACATGTTTAAAAATTATTATAAAGTCGCCTGGCGGCATATTCTAAAAGAAAAGTTTTATTCGTTTATAAATGTCACCGGACTTGGTGTAGGTCTGACCTGCTGCATTCTTATCACATTTTTTGTGATGAATGAGCTGTCCTATGATAATTATCACGAGAAGTTAGATCGGACATACCGCATTCTTCAGGCCTATAAATCCGGTGCTGAAATGGCAACTACCCCTGCGGCCGAAGAATATCAAGTTTGGGGAAATGCTCCTGTAGGACCGGCTTTTAAAGAAGAGTTCCCTGAAGTAGATCAATTTTGCCGGTTCACTCCCGGGCATAGTAAATTAATCAAAGCCGGGGATGAGCTATATGATGAAAAAAACATTGTCTTTGGTGATTCAACCGTATTTGACGTTTTCAGCTGGGAACTCATTTCTGGCAACCCGAAATCTGCCCTTGCAGCCCCTAACTCCATAGTATTAACTGAGTCCCTGGCCAAAAAGTACTTTGGTGAAGATAACGCCATGGGCCAGATCGTGACCTATAATAAGAATAGAGATTGTTTGGTGACAGGTATAATGAAAGATGTCCCTTCCAATTCACATTTTACGTTTGATGGAATCATTTCTATGGCTACTTTTTATGACCAGAGACCTCCTATTTTTGATTGGTGGGGCTACGTTGATTTCTATACGTATTTCACTCTTAAGGACAATACACGTATAGAGGACATCAAACCTAAATTAGATGACCTTGCGGCAAAGTATACTGCTGATTGGGAAGATAGCAAGTTTTACATTGATGTAGAACCTCTAAAGGGCGCCTATCTAAACTCCACAGCAGCAAGACAACCGGGCAAGACCGGGAGTATCTCCAACATCACCATATTTGCTGTGATCGGTGTTTTCATGCTTCTCATTGCATGTATCAACTTTATCAATCTATCCACTGCCAGATCATTAGAAAGAGCAAAAGAAATAGGCATAAGGAAAGTTGTAGGAGCCAGAAAGTCATCTCTCATCAATCAATATTTGTCAGAATTTTTTCTCCTGGCACTCTTTGCAGGCCTACTGTCATTAGCGCTTGTGATTTTCTTAGCCCCTTACTTAAAAGATTTTGCAGGGCTTTCTATCGAACCTTCCGACATTCTTAACATTGAATTCTTAGGCATATTTTTAGTAGGAATATTTGTGGTGGGTTTACTCGCGGGCAGCTACCCAGCTTTCCTCTTGTCAAAATTTCAACCGGCAAAAGTGCTAAAAGGAAGCTTTAAGTCGGGAAAAAGTGGTGTTGCACTTAGGAAGGCGTTGGTCTCATTTCAATTTGTTCTTACCATCTCATTGATAATTGGTACAGCCACCATCCATAATCAACTGGATTATTTACAAAACCAGGAGCTGGGCTTTGAAAAAGACCAGGTACTTGTCATGGAGTTCGGCTTTGATGGCCAGATACAACGTGGTATCGAAGCGCTTAAGGATGAGTTTGAAAAAAGTCCAAATGTAAGTTCAGTATGTGCTTCTCGCGCTGTACCGGGCAACTTTTTTCCAAACGCGGGTACTACCATTGAAAACCCGGAAGGTGAATTGGAGTCACATAGCCCGGCGATCTATGAAATTGATCCGGACTTTCTAACATTTTATGACATTAAGGTTCTTGCCGGACGGAATTTTTCCTATAACAATTACTCTGACTCTGTTGAGGCTTTAATCATTAACAATGCGGCAGCAAAGCTTTGGGGTTACAATAATCCTGAGGATGTGATAGGGAAGAAATTTGACCAATGGGGGAAAACAGGTGAAGTGATTGGGGTTGTGGATGACTTTAATTATAAATCCTTGCATACAGAAGTCGAACCTCTAACGCTTAGGTATGAGCCCTTCAGTATGGCCAAATTCTCAGCGAGAGTGAGTACCTCCGAAATATATTCCACAATTCAAAATCTGGAAGAGAAGTGGAAGGAATTGATTCCGCATCGTCCATTTACGTATTATTTTCTTGATAACAACTTCGATCTACAGTACAAATCCGATGAGAAGTTCTCCGAGTTGTTTTCATCTTTTTCTGTACTCGCCATTCTCATTGCATTCTTAGGTCTATTCGGTTTAACTACCTATACCACTTCACAGCGAATCAAAGAAATAGGAATCCGTAAAGTGCTGGGGGCCTCCCTTCGATCAATATTGTTATTGCTATCAAAGGACCTTTCAAAACTTTTATTGCTTTCCTTTTTAATAGCTGTCCCAATTTCATGGTATGCTATGAAAGAATGGCTTGAAAGCTTCGCCTATCAGGCGCCAATAAGTTTATGGGTATACCTCATTACCGCCTTGATTGTTTCCGCCCTCGCTTTTGGCACTATGGGGTGGCAGTCTGTAAAGGCAGCTTTACAAAATCCGGTGAACTCCTTGAAGAATGAATAAGTCAATGCCTCCGAAGTTTTGGCTACGCTTCTTCCGGTGGTACTGCCACCCGGATTATGTGGAAGATCTGGAAGGCGATCTACTCGAGCGTTTTGAGCGAAGTAGTCGAGGACGAAGTTATCGGTCAGCCAAATGGAGATTTACTAAAGATGTTTTCAAACTTTTTCGACCCGGAATTATGCGACCGTTATTCAAAACAGATAGGATCAACAAATACGTTATGATAACACATAATTTAAAAGTAGGGTATCGGAATCTACTTAAAAATAAGGGGTACTCCTATATTAATATTGGTGGACTGGCCGTAGGTCTGATGGTCACAATGCTTATTGGTCTTTGGGTTGTGCATGAACTAAATTTTAACAAAGTCCACAAAAATTACGAGCGCATTGCCCGAGTAATGCAGCGCCAACATATCAATAATCAAATATATACGGAAGAAGCCATGCCGCTGCCGATGGGTGATGAGTTAAGAGACAAATTCGGAGACGATTTTGATCACGTTATTATGAGTAGCTGGAATGAAAAATTCATTTTATCGCATAACAATAAAGGCTTTTCTCAAACAGGCAGATTCATGGAAGCCGGTGCGCCGCAATTACTGGCTTTGGAAATGCTACAAGGCTCAAGAGATGCACTCAAAGACCCTACCTCGATAGTACTATCCGAGACTAGCGCTCAAATAATTTTTGGAGACATTAATCCAATAAATAAAGAATTAAAGATTGGAAATCAGCTTGATGTAATTGTACGAGGAGTATATAAGGACGTCCCACCTAATTCAAATTTTAAGGAATTGTCATTCATTGCGTCCTGGGATCTTTACCTTACTTCAGAACCATGGCTAACACGTGCCAAGTTAAATCCGCAATGGGATGATAACTCATTTAACGTTTTCGTTCAAGTAGCTGAAAAAAGTTCTATTGACGCGACAAGCAAAAGAATCAGATCTGTTAAATATGACAATCTTCGTGAAAATCAAAAATTGTTAAATACAGAAGTTTTTCTGCACCCAATGGCTGAGTGGCGCTTGCGATCTTACTGGGAAAACGGTGTTAATGCCGGCGGACCTATTATTTATGTCTGGCTTTTTAGCAGCATCGGTATTTTTGTTTTGCTATTGGCTTGCATCAATTTTATCAATTTAGGCACTGCCCAATCTGCGCAAAGGGCTAAAGAAGTAGGCGTCCGAAAATCGTTAGGTTCGGCAAAAGGGCAATTGATCCGGCAGTTTATGGGTGAGACTGTTCTTATTGTATTTATTGCATTTGTATTGTCTCTGGCCTTAGTATTAATTGCTCTTCCTGGATTTAACCAACTATCCGAAAGTCAGATTTCATTGCCTTATTCCAGCTGGAGTTTTTGGTTAAGTGCTTTTTCTATAATCATGTTGGTCAGTGTTGTCTCAGGTAGTTACCCGGCTTTCTATTTATCTTCATTGCAGCCTATTAGAACTTTAAAAGGAACAGGTAACACCGGATTATTAGGGGCCACTCTCAGGAAGTCCTTAGTGGTGAGTCAGTTTACGGTCTCAGTCATTCTTATTATTGGCACACTAGCAGTAATTAAGCAAGTAGAACACACAAAAGATCGACCGTTGGGTTACGATAAAGATGGTACAATAATGATTGAAATGTCAAGCCCGGAATACTATGGGAAATTCAATATACTGAAAACGGAATTTATGAATCAGAACGCCATAGAAGCAATGGCTCAGTCATCAAGCCCGTTGACGGACAACTGGAATTCGAATGATGGCTTCACCTGGAAAGAAAAAAGTCCTGAATTTGCACCTTACTTCAATACTGTCTGGGTTACTCCCGAATATGGGAAAACTGTAGGTTGGCAGGTTTTAAAGGGCCGAGATTATTCAGAAGACCTAGCTTCAGATAAAAACGCTTACATAATCAATGAAGCTGCTGTGGAATATATGGGGCTTGAAAACCCCGTTAGTACGGTCATGCGTTGGCACGGAGGTACTGGACATGAAGTAATAGGTGTAGTAAAAAATATGCTTACAGAATCACCTTTCCAGTCCATTGCCCCAACTATTTACATGATAGATCAAGCCGAAAATAACACCAATTTCTACCTGATGAAGTTAAATCCCAACGAGACTATTCAAAAATCATTGTCTTCCATTGAAAATACAATAAACAAACTGGTCCCAGGCGTTCCTTTCGAGTATCAATTTACTGATCAGCAACATGCCAGGAAGTTTGCCGCTGAAGAACGTATCGGCAAACTCTCCGGAATGTTTGCGCTGCTGGCAATTTTCATAAGTTGTATTGGTCTCTTTGGAATGGTCTCCTTTATGACAGAGAAACGAACAAAAGAAGTTGGTATCAGAAAAGTACTAGGGGCATCTGTTTTGAGTCTTTGGCAATTACTCTCTAAAGAATCTCTTGCCCTTGTATTGATATCTTGTATTCTAGCCTTACCAATCGCTTATTATGGAGTGGATCAATGGTTGCAAAACTATACCTATAAAACCACACTGGACTGGAGCCTATTCGCAATAGCTGTGTTTGGAGCATTCGCTATTACACTATTTACAGTCAGTTTCAAGTCGGTAAAGACCGCTAGAATGAATCCTGCTAACATCATTAAATCAGAATAGGCATGCGCAAAAATATTCCCAAACTGCCCCTGCGCTTCTTCCGGTGGTACTGCCACCCGGATTATGTAGAGGACCTGGAAGGAGACCTTTGGGAAAGGTTTGAAAGAAAAATTGAAGAAAAAAACACTGCATCTGCTAAATGGAGATTCACTAAAGATGTAATCAAACTTTTTCGACCTGGAATTATCCGACCACTGGAAGGATACAACAAACTAAATAATTACGGCATGTTAAAAAACTATATAACTATTGGATGGAGAAATCTTGTTAGCAACAAAGGTTATTCCCTTCTAAACATCGGTGGTCTCTCGTTAGGAGTAACCATAGCTCTACTTATAGGGTTATGGATTTTTGATGAATTCTCATTCAATAAGCATTATGAAAACTATGATAAAATAGCGGCAGTTCTTCAGGACAACACGGTCAATGGCGAAACGGGCACGTGGAGCAGCCAGTCTTACCAGTTAGGTCGGGAGCTTAAGACGAACTACAGCAACTATTTCGATCATATTGTTACGTCCTCTTTTCCTTATAACTCCATTTTAGCGCTAGATGACAAAGGATTTAACATTACCGGTTGTTACATGGATGAACAGGGTCCTGAGCTGCTTTCATTGACTATGCTCCAGGGTACAAGAACCTCATTTGACAACTCCAGTTCAATCTTAATCTCATCTTCAACAGCAAAAAAATTCTTCAGGGACAAAGACGCTACCGGAGAGATACTTAAGATTGACAATGGCAGAGAGCTTAAAGTAACCGGTGTTTACGAAGATTTACGTGCTACGGACAGCTTCAAAGATGAATTGGGCTTCATTGCCCCGCTTGACATTTTAACGGGAGGCGGGACTGATCTATACAGTGGTGGTGGTACGTACATGGGTTGGGGGAATAACTGGCTACAAGTATTTGTGACATTAGCCGATAATGTAAGCATTGATCAGGCGTCGTCAGCCATCAGGGATGTAAAATCCAAAAACATATTACCAGATGATTTCGGAGCTAAGTTCAAGCCGGAATTGTTTGTCTTCCCTATCTCAAAATGGCGATTATACTCCAATTTCGAAAATGGTGTGAACACAGGCGGTCGCATTGAGTACGTTTGGCAATTTGGTTTAATTGGTGTTTTTGTTCTGCTATTGGCGTGTATCAATTTCATGAACCTCAGTACAGCTCGTTCACAAAAACGGGCTAAAGAGATAGGCGTGCGGAAAGTGATTGGATCTAAAAGGGTCCAGCTAGCCGGACAGTTCTTTATAGAGTCGTTTCTAGTGGTTTCATTTGCCTTTATTGGAGGCATTTTACTCACCTACCTTAACCTTCCCTGGTTTAACTCTATTGCCGAGAAAAGCATTGTTATGCCCTGGTTGAATTCCACATTTTGGTTACTTATTCTAGGCAGTGTCTTGCTTGTAACGCTTATTTCCAGTAGCTATCCGGCCTTATATCTTTCAGGGTTTAATCCGAGTAAAGCGCTAAAAGGCTCCTTTAAACTAGGCAGGCATGCCGCATTACCTCGTCAGGTATTAGTAGTGGTTCAGTTCACCGTGTCCATCACGTTGATTATTGGAACTACCGTGGTCTATCAGCAAATACAATATGCCAAAGACCGACCTATAGGGTACGATTTAAACGGACTCATTAATATTCCTATCAAAACAGAAGAAGTAAGGGAGAATTTCGAGCGCTTCCGAAACGAATTGGCAGGAAGTAACTCGATAGCCGAAGTATCCGTTTCAGAAACTGCTGTTACCAATATTTGGCCTTCGGATGGAGGCTATGAATGGGAAGGGAAAGATCCTGATATGCAACCGCATATTTATCGCGGGGCGGTAAGCCATGATTTCGGCAAAACGGTTGGGTGGAAAATCATTGAAGGGCGTGATTTTTCGAAAGACATTGCCTCTGATTCGTCTGCTATGATTTTAAATCAGACAGCCGTTGATTATATGGGACTGGAAAATCCTGTAGGGCAGATCATAAAATTCTATGACCGGGATTTTAAAGTAATTGGCGTTGTGGAAGATATGCTTTCTCAATCAGCCTATTCACCCACTAATCAAACTGCTTTTACAATTGCATCAGCAAAGCGTTTAAAGCTAATACATGCCAGGGTTAACCCTCAGTCCAGCATGTCTAATGCGATAGAACAAGTAGAAAGCGCCTTTAACAAATACAATACAGAGACCCCTTTTGAATATACATTTGCTGATGACGAATTTGCCGAAAAGTATGCTTTTGAAGAGCAGGTAGCCACCTTAGTAGGCATATTCACCGCGCTAGCTATTCTTATCAGTTGTCTCGGATTATTTGGTCTGGCTTCTTTTATGGCGGAGCAGCGAGCTAAAGAAATCGGCATTAGAAAGGTTATTGGAGCTTCTATATTCAGCCTATGGAAAATGCTTTCTAAAGACTTTGTACAATTGGTAATTGTAGCGGCTGTTATCTCCATGCCTTTAGGCTATTATTTTATGGAGGATTGGCTCCAGGACTACCAATACAGAATGGAATTAAACTGGTGGGTTTTTGCTCTTGCAGGACTGGCGGCCTTCATGGTTACCTTATCAACGGTAAGCTATCAGTCTATTAGAGCGGCACGTGTGAATCCTGTAGAAAGCTTAAAATCTGAATAAATCAAGGTTATAAATGAGCAAACAAAAAACTGTACATCAGACTTTCTTTGCGATAAAGATTCCTCCTCCAGGCATAGCCGAGAAACGGAATGACTTCCTTTTCTTTAGGTCATATCGTAGCGCCAGCGGAGATATCTTTTTAAGAGACACAAATCAAAAGAGAATTAATTGTAATGAATAAACTTAGTCCTCCCAAACTACCCCTTCGCTTCTTCAGATGGTACTGCCATCCGGATTATGCTGAGGATTTGGAAGGAGACCTACTTGAAAGATTCTATGAGAGGACAGACGAAAAAGATGTTCGAACTGCAAAATGGGGGTTTGCAAAGGACGTGATTAGGCTTTTTAGACCTGGTATTATTAAACCCCTGGGGGGAACGGATAAACTAAACAGCTACGGCATGCTACAAAATTATTTTAAGATCAGTTGGAGAAACCTATTAAGCCAAAAACTTTATTCCTCTATAAACATTGGTGGATTGTCAATTGGGATTACTTGCTTTTTGATCGTCTTTCTTTATGTGCATCATGAGCTGTCCTACGATCGCTTTTATGATAACACTAATAAAATCTACCGCGTTTACCAAAAACAGATTGGAAATATGTCCGGTGGGTCTGACCTTTTCGCAGAAACACCTGTCCTATTAGCACCTAAACTAAGAGCTGATTTTCCCGAAGTAGAACATGCCACCACCCTACAAGGTCAATCCGCCCTCATCAGCTTCAACGATAAGCATTATCAGGAACGAGGGTTATGGGCTGACAATCAGTTCTTCAATGTTTTCCCCCTCCCTTTTCTAACCGGCAACCCGACAAAAGCATTACAAGGACCTGAATCTATCGTTCTTACGGAATCTCTAGCTGAAAAAATATTCAGTGGCGCTAATCCCATTGGACAACAAATCACCTTTCGTAGGGACTTTACATTTACAGTCACCGCCGTGATCGAAGATCTACCGGAGACCAGCTCATTGAAATTCTCCTATTTAACCAACCTGAGTGCGTCCAGCTTTTACCAGCGCGAGTTGGAACAAGGAAATTGGTTCAGCAATTCTTTTTTTACTTTCCTATCCGTAGCCGAAAATGGGAACCCGGAGTCGTTAGAAGCCAATATTCAACGCATGTTTGACGGACTTCGAAGAGAGAATAAAAAGCGTAGCGATGCGGAGTATCGTTTGGGACCACTAACGGGCCTGCATTTGGAAACAAATATTAACAGTGACATTGGTCTAAAGGGTAATCCTGATTATATCAGGCTATTTTCCGTTATAGCCGTATTGGTATTGGCGCTTGCCTGCATTAATTACATCAACTTAGCAGTGGCCAGATCAATGAAAAGGGCTAAAGAAGTTGGACTTAGAAAAGTTATTGGCGCTCGCAAGGGGCAACTTATGACCCAATTCTTAAGTGAATCCCTACTGATCTCTTTTTTAGCCCTGGTATTAGGCTTTGCACTTACCATGATTTTACTTCCAATATTCTCAAATTGGATAGAACGACAATTAGCTATTGAGTCACTAGGTCCATGGCTGTATATAGGATTACCAATTTTGGTAATGATTATTGGACTAATCTCAGGGAGCTATCCTGCCTTTATTATCTCATCAACAGAACCGGTCAATGCGATTAAGGGAAAAGCAAGTACTAAACATTCGGGTATAAAACTTCAGAACTTGTTAGTTGTGGCACAATACACGGTCGCCGTGGCGCTGATTATTAGCAGTCTGGTCATTTACCAGCAGTTTCGATTCATTCAGAATAAAGAATTGGGATATCAAAAGGACCATATCATCGCTATTAGTATTGATGACAGGAAACTTTTTGAACATGTAGATCAGCTTAAAACAGAGTGGTTGCAGAACCCAAGTATTCTTGCCGTATCAGCTACCGAACGTCTACCTACCTATATACGAAGCGGCACTACCGTACGCGGCAAGCAAGGCGACGGGCAGTTCGCAATTCAAAGAGCACGTATCGATCCCGACTACCTTCAGGTTTTCGATATAGATCTTGTTGCGGGCAGAAATCTTTCAGCCGAGATAGTCTCTGATAAGGAATCGGGTAGAATTATTAACGAGACCGCTGCCAGAGAATTAGGTTGGACACCCCAAGACGCTGTTGGAAAGCAATTCTATTATAGTGATGGCGAGCCTATGACCATTGTGGGGGTGGTTAAAGACTTTCATATGAACTCATTGCACTTACCTATTACGCCCTTAATGATGATGCTTAGAAATGAATATGTGAGATACATTGGTGTAAAAGTCCATCCGGATAATATCATCGAAACCTTAACATACCTCGAAAAAAGTCTGCAGGAGTATTCGCCCTACCCCTTTAGTTTTAAATTTTTAGATGAGCATTATAATCGGCTGTACAAAGCTGAGGTACAAGCCGGTGAATTGTTTGGATTCTTTACTTTGGTTGCCATACTGATTGCCTCTGTAGGTTTGTTCGGGTTAGCCGCTTATTCCACGAACCAACGGACCAAGGAAATTGGGATCCGCAAAGTTTTGGGCGCCTCTATAACCCGAATTATTACCATGATTTCATCTGAATACCTCAGGATGGCTTTTGTGAGCCTATTGATCGCTGCGCCTGTTGGCTGGTTTTTCATAGAACAATGGTTAGAGGATTTTTCATATCGCGTGGAGATAAAATGGTGGATTTTCGCAATTGCCGGGTTAGCCACTTTTACTCTCTCCGTTTTAATAGTGAGTTCTCAGGCTGTTAAGGCGGCCATTAGCAACCCCGTTGATTCATTGCGAAATGAATAATACCCCACCAAAATATCTAATTCACTTTTTCCGATGGTATTGCCATCCAGACTTTGTTGAAGACCTGGAAGGGGATCTGGTAGAGAGGTTTGAAAAATGCGTTGGAGAGAGGGGACTAAGACGAGCTAAGTGGGGATTTTCCAAAGACGTAATTAAACTGTTTAGACCTGGTATTATAAAACCTTTCAATGGTGGATACCAATTAAGCAACTATGATATGTTCAAAAATTATTTCAAAATAGCCTGGAGAAATTTATTGAAGCAAAAACTACATTCTGGCATTAACATAGCTGGTCTCTCCTTAGGGATATCCTGCTTCATCCTTATCTCCTTGTACGTTCAACATGAACTATCCTATGACACTTTTTACAAGAACGCCAACGAGATTTACAGGATCTACAACAAACAGAAAGGTAATAACGTATTTGGCGGCAAGGATAGTTTTGGGCTAACCACAGTTGGGCTGGCGCCAGTTCTTAACGAGGAGTTTCCCGAAGTTAAGGCAGCGTCTACATTAAACAACCAAACCGCCTTAATCAGCTTGAATGGCAACCATTTTTATGAGCAAGGAATGCGCGCAGATGAAAATTTCTTTGAAGTCTTTCCACTTGAATTTGTAGAAGGAAACCCCAAGCAAGCCCTTTCTAACGCTAAAACTATCGTCCTTACGCTCTCTCTAGCAAGAAAAATATTTGGTTCGCAAGATCCGATTAATCAAACGTTGCTGTATCAAAATCGTGTGCCATTTAAGGTGACAGCAGTAGTTGAAGATTTGCCGTCGAATTCATCGCTGAAATATTCATTTCTTACCTCAATGAAAAATAGCGAGCAATACAATCGAGAAATGAACAATGATCGCTGGAATAACAATGATTACTATACATTCTTTACATTAAATAATACCGCTTATCCGGATAATCTTGAGCGTAAATTCCCAGAGCTCATTGATCGTTTTAACGTTGATAAGTACGCTAAGGAGTATGGATTTCAAATGAGTTATCTTATCCAACCTCTCTCGAAATTGCACCTGGAAACAGATATAGGCTTAGATATCGGACTGAAGGGTAACAAAAAGTACCTAACCCTTTTTTCGATCATCGGAATGCTTATTTTACTTCTGGCCTGTATCAACTATGTGAATCTTGCCACTGCAAGATCAATATTAAGAGCTAAAGAGGTAGGTTTAAGAAAAGCCATTGGCGCCCAACGCAATCAAATCATGGCCCAGTTTATCGGCGAATCTGCTCTTACCACTCTACTGGCACTTTTTGTGGCTCTGTTAATCTCGTATTTGGCATTACCTACTTTTTCGGTTTGGCTAGAACGCAGTTTGGAAATTAATTTTCTTGAAAATACCCTCTTAATTCCTGGCTTGATTATTTTGATGTTGCTGATCGGGCTGATTACGGGAAGCTATCCGGCACTTTTCGTTTCATCATTGCGGCCTGTTCAAGCATTAAAAGGAAAAACGGATCGGAAAATCTCAGCTCTTTCTATCCAGCGTTGGCTGATTGTAGGCCAGTATACGGCAACCATTGTGCTGATTATAGGAAGTTTGGTTGTTTACCAGCAGTTTAGGTTCATTCAAAACAAGGATTTGGGCTTCCAGAAAGAGCAGGTAATTGCCATATCCGTTCGAGACTTCTCTTTAGGTGACAAGGTTTCAACAATCAAAAATGAGCTACGAACAAACCCACAAATAGTAGCGGTTACGGATGCCATAGAACTTCCTACGAATGTCACCTCAAGTACAATCGTGAGACATCTACACGAGAACAAAGAAGAAGGCTTCCACATAAACAGAGCACGGGTGGGTATGGAATATATTGATGTTTTTGGGATCAACTTAATCGCAGGCCGCAATTTTTCAGAGGATATCAAATCTGATCGTCAAAATGCCCGAATTCTTAATGAAACGGCAGTCCAGGCATTAGGGTGGACACCCGAAGAGGCTGTCGGTAAACGATTTATAGATTGGGAGGAAAAAGAAATTATAGGTGTTGTTAAAGATTTTCACTCGCATTCATTACACCGGGAAATTGAGCCACTTATGCTTCAAATGAAAAGTAATTACACGCCTTTTTTTGCTGTGAAAATACGATCGGAAAATATTCCGAAAAGCATATCTTTTCTTCAGAAAACTCTAAAAGAATACTCACCTTATCCTTTTGAATATCAGTTTTTAGACGATCGATACGAACAGCTTTATAGAGCAGAGCAAAAGTTTGGTGTTTTCTTCGGGGTACTCACTGCGCTAGGCATCTTCATTGCCACATTAGGTTTGGTTGGCATGACTGCCCTAATGGTTAATCAGCGCATTAGAGAAATAGGTATCCGAAAGGTGTTAGGCGCTTCTATTAAGAACATTTTATCAACACTCGCCAGTGGTTATGTTAAACTAATGTTTTTAAGCTTTCTTATTGCAGTTCCGACTGCCTGGTGGGCTATGTCCAGCTGGTTACAAGAGTTTGCCTATAGAATTGACCTTCAATGGTGGGTATTTGCAGTAGCGGGAGGCGTTACCATTTCACTTGCAATCCTTACCATCGCAAGTCAATCGATTAAAACTGCTGTTGCCAATCCAGTAGATACGCTTAGAAGTGAATAACGCTCCATCAAATCTCTGGTTGCGCTTCTTTCGGTGGTACTGCCATCCTGATTATGTTGAAGATCTGGAAGGGGACCTAATTGAAAGATTTGAAAAAATGGCTCAAAAAAAGGGGGTGAGCTTGGCTAAATGGAGATTCACGAAAGACGTAATAAGGCTTTTTCGGCCTGGAATAATACGACCAATAAACAATTCTTCTAATTCAAATGACTACGGTATGCTCAACAATTTCATAAAAATCGCCTGGCGGAATATTACCAATCAAAAAGCGTTCTCATTTATTAACATATCAGGGTTATCACTGGGGTTAACCTGCTTTGTACTCATATTCCTTTGGGTGAATGACGAAATGAGTGTTGATAGCTTCCATAATGAAAATATATACTCCGCCTATCAGATCGTCACCGCAAATGGAGAGACTCATGGAACTTATAATACCAGCGTAGGCTATGAAGAAGAAAGGAACTACATACCCATCGCTGAGGTAGAAAAAACCGTCCCAAGTATAGAATCTATTGTCTTTTATGCCACAGGATATGAACTGCCATGGGGGCATGCAGAGACGTTTCAAATAGGTGATAAAAAATTTAAGCTAAATGGATCTCGGGCCAGCGAAGACTTTTTTAAGGTATTTAACTATCCCTTATTAGTCGGCGACCCATCCACCGCGTTGACCGAATACAGTAGTATTGCTATATCAAGAAGAATGGCCTCACTTTTCTTTAATAGCCCGGAAGAGGCTGTTGGAGAGACCATTCGATACGAAAACAGGTTTGACCTGGAAATAACAGCAATCTTTGAAGATATTACGCCAAAGAGTTCTTTGCAATTTGAGTTTTTAATTAATTGGGAGTCACAGCTTACCCGATTGGATTGGGCATCTGACAATGTCCGTACTATGGTTAAGCTTGCCGAAAATGCTGATATTGCCCAGGTTGAGGCCGATATGACCCGTGTGTTGAAACCCTTTGTAGACCAGGAAGAGAGCATTGAGGTTACTATTGGCCTCCAACCTTATGAAGATCAATATCTGGTAGGAAATTTTGTAAATGGCCAACCTAATGAAGGCCGAATCCTATATGTAAAAATATTCAGTGGGGTGGCTATTTTCATTTTGATCATAGCCTGTATCAATTTCACTAACCTTTCTACTGCGCGGGCTATTAGAAGAGCCAAAGAGGTTGGGGTAAGAAAAGTAATCGGTTCTACAAGAACCTCACTTGTTGGACAATTTCTAAGTGAATCATTTCTGATGTCGTTTTTTGCGATGCTTCTTTCACTGGCATTAGTATGGGTATTCCTACCGGCCTTTAATGAGCTAACCGGTAAACAAATACGCCTTCCACTTTTTGAATGGAAGCACTGGCTCGCGGTTCTCGCCTTAATTGTCATTACAGGATTTACTGCCGGAAGTTATCCAGCATTGTTCCTTTCATCGCTAAAACCTGTGAAAGTCCTTAAGGGAGCCCTGCGTTTCTCTCGATTTGAAACCTGGTTTCGCAAGGGCCTAACCACATTCCAATTCGGTTTATCTATTCTACTGCTTATTGCCACCGCAGTGGTATCACTACAAACTGACCATATACAAAACACCAATCTCGGATATGATAAGGATAATTTACTTTACATCCGGGTGGAAGGAGAATTATCCAAGCAAGATAGTTATCAACGATTTAAAGATCTTGCCAGCCCATTACCGGGAATAGCCATGGTGGACCGAAGTAGTGAAGCACCGCATAATATGGGCTTTGCTATGGCTGAGCCCTTCGATTGGGAAGGGAGGCCGGACGGCACATACATCAATTTTATGCCCACTTCTGTTGGTTTCGACTTTTTGAAGATCATGGATCTCGAGGTGGTAGAAGGAAGAGGGTTTTCCAGGGATATAGCTACAGATTCATCTGATGCATTTTTGGTTAATGAAGAGGCAGTGCGGCAAATGCAAATGGAAGAACCTCTTGGTAAATGGGTATCTGCATGGAGCAAAAAGGGAAAGATCATTGGTATTCTTAAGGATTACCACACGCACTCGTTGCATGAGCCCATAAAACCGATCATGGTGGACGTTAAGGAATATGAAGAATTTGGTGTCATCCTGGTAAGAACCAAAAAGGGAAGAACCAGGGAAGCCATAGAAAACCTGGAAAAAGTGTATGCCACTGTCAATCCAAGTTATCCTTTCAACTATCAGTTTATCGATCAGGAATATGAGGCCTTGTATAAAAATGAAGAGGTAATGTCTAAGCTTTCGAATGCTTTTGCCATAGTTGCCATTATGATTTCCTGTTTAGGGTTGCTGGGATTAGCTATGTTTTCTGCCGAACAGCGATTTAAGGAAATCGGAATTAGAAAAGTTCTGGGCGCCTCCATAGCAAGTATTGTAACGCTATTTTCGAAAGACTTCATGGCCATCGTGGGGTTTTCGTTTCTGCTTGCAGCACCCATAGGCTGGTGGTTCCTATCAGATTGGCTTCAAGGTTTTGCTTACAGGATAGATTTGTCATGGTGGATATTTATTTCAGCCGGATTAGGTGCTGTGGTGGTTGGTTTTTTAACCATCAGTTTTCAATCGATAAAGACGGCGATGTCGAATCCCATTGATGCAATAAAAAATGAATAGGACCATAAAACCACTGAATCAATTCTTTACCCCCACCCTAAAGGGTGGAATTGATATGGCCCAAAATCAGTCTTTTACCCCGGCCCTAAAGGGTGAGACTGATTTTTCGTTATCGGAATTCAAGTTAGGTTGGCACCCCTTTAGGGGATGGGGGTCAGGTAATTCCAAATCGAGTTGGCACCCCTTTGCCATGTCGGTTATTAAACTGAACGATAGAGATGGAAAATAGTGATAGTATGTTTTATGGAGCTAGACCAGCTATTTTCGAAAAAGCCAAAATGCTGCGATTGAGTATGACGCAGCACGAAAAAAAGGTTTGGCAAGAATTAAAATCAAATAAAATTTCGGGGCTGAGATTTAAAGCTCAACATCCAATAGACACTTTCATAGCCGACTTCTATTGTCACAAAATAAAGCTAGTTGTAGAAATTGATGGAGACACTCATAATTCTACTCATCAAACTGAGTATGACCAGAATAGAACATCTATTATGCAAAATTTAGGAATAACTGTTCTCAGATTTACTAATGGAGAAGTTGAAAATGGCTTAACAGATGTGATCGTAAATATTACCGATGCATGTAACCTCTTGATAAACAGAATAGACACAACTAAAAAATGAACCAAAAAAAGATGTCCGTGAATCAATTCTTTACCTCAGTTCTAAAGCCTGTATGTCGGGCGAACAGCAGAGGAATTGATATGGCCCAAAATCAGTCTTTTACCCCGGCCCTAAAGGGTGAGACTGATTTTTCGTTATCGGAATTCAAGTTAGGTTGGCACCCCTTTAGGGGATGGGGGTCAGGTAATTCCAAATCGAGTTGGCACCCCTTTGCCATGTCGGTTATTAAACTGAACGATAGAGATGGAAAATAGTGATAGTATGTTTTATGGAGCTAGACCAGCTATTTTCGAAAAAGCCAAAATGCTGCGATTGAGTATGACGCAGCACGAAAAAAAGGTTTGGCAAGAATTAAAATCAAATAAAATTTCGGGGCTGAGATTTAAAGCTCAACATCCAATAGACACTTTCATAGCCGACTTCTATTGTCACAAAATAAAGCTAGTTGTAGAAATTGATGGAGACACTCATAATTCTACTCATCAAACTGAGTATGACCAGAATAGAACATCTATTATGCAAAATTTAGGAATAACTGTTCTCAGATTTACTAATGGAGAAGTTGAAAATGGCTTAACAGATGTGATCGTAAATATTACCGACACATGTAACCTCTTGATAAACAGAGTAGACACGACTAAAAAATGAACCCAGATCAGATGTCCGTGAATCAATTCTTTACCCCGACCCTAAAGGGTGGAATTGATTCTATTGCGAGTGAAATAGAATTAAAAGGGCACCCCTTTAGGGGCTGGGGGTTGTTTCATTGCAAAAACAAACAATATGGCTAACTCTCCTCCCAAATTCTGTCTACGCTTCTTCCGCTGGTATTGCCATCCGGATTATGTGGAAGACATTGAAGGTGATCTCCTGGAAAGGTTTGCAAAAAGAGCTAAAGAAAAGGATCATCGCTCTGCCAAATGGCGGTTTACCAAAGATGTAATCAGGCTTTTCAGGCCAAGCATTGTAAGGCCTCTTGAAGGATATAAAACGTTAAACAATTACGGCATGATCAAAAACTACTTTACTATTGGTTGGAGAAATCTTCTTCGAAATAAAGCTTATTCTACTATAAACATTGGTGGTTTGGCCGTAGGCATGACAGCGGCAATGTTAATTGGGTTATGGGTGCACAATGAATTTAACTACAACAGATCTTTCGAAAACAGTAATAGAATTAGCCGAGTCTACCACAATCTTAATTTCGGTGATGACATCATAACTTACGAGAGTATGCCCTATGCACTAGGTGATGAATTAAAAAATCACCCGGATTTCGACAACGTGGTCATGATGCTTGGCCCCAATGAACATAAGCTCAATATCGAAAGCAAGAAGGTTTCTGAAGTTACCCTTTTTGTTGACAACGAATTTCCAAACCTCTTGCCACTGTCGATGACAGAGGGTACAAGAGAAGGACTTACAGAAATAAATTCTATCATGCTTACCGAGTCTGTGGCCACAGCTTTGTTTGACAAGGATGCCCTGGGCAAAACCGTACAGTTTGACAAAAGTGGATTACTAACTGTCACTGGTGTCTTTCAGGATTTTCCCAAAACCAGCGATTTCTCACACATAAAGGCCTTAGTACCTATAGAATACCACTTCAATATGAACGAAGGCAATAGGTCACAAAGAAGCGATTGGGAAGATTTAAGCTACGAGTGTCTGGTTTTATTAAATGATCAGTCCACATGGGCCAAAGCTGAAGAAAGTATAAAAAACCTGTTTTTAGAAAAATCACCCGAAAGCATAAAACCATTCCATCCGGAAGCTCTTCTACACCCCATGACCAAATGGAACTTATATGAGGACTTTGAGGGCGGCAAGAACGTGGAAGGCAAAATCAAATTTATTAAAATGCTTGGAGCTGTGGGGATAATAGTCCTGGCCCTGGCTTGTATTAATTTTATCAACTTAAGCACTGCCCAAAGTTCAAAACGATCTAAGGAAGTAGGCATTCGTAAAGTGATGGGATCAGGACGGGATCAGCTCATAAGCCAATTCATTGCAGAGTCATTGCTTATTTCCCTGATTGCTTATGCCACTGCCATCTTATTCACCTTCTTTCTCTTACCCGGTTTTAATGCACTCAACGATACTCAAATTGAACTGCCTTGGTCCGATTGGTCTTTCATAGCTACTTCTTTCATTTTGGTTCTGTTTACAGGTGTTCTGGCAGGGAGCTATCCGGCGTTTTACTTGTCGTCCTTCAAACCTGTAAAAGTTTTAAAAGGTAAGGTTAAGACGGGCTTGCTTACGGCCATCCCAAGAAAGCTCTTAATAGTTTTTCAATTCACGGTTTCCTCGGTAATGATCGTGGGAACCGCAGTCATATTCTTACAAATTCAACATACCAAAAACCGGCCTCGTGGTTTTGATTTAGATGGTATCGTTCAAATACCCATCAAATCCGATGAGCTGGCCAATACGGACTACAACACGCTGCGCTCAGATCTACTAGCTACCGGATTTGTTAAGAATATGGCTCAATCAGATCATCCCATTACAGGCTCAATGAGCAGCGATGCATCTTTGAGTTGGGCAGGAAAAGACCCTGAGTCACAGCCGATAGTAGCTATTAACTATACAACTCACGATTTTCCCAGTACCAATGGGTTTCAATTCCTTGAAGGAAGAGACTTCTCGCGGGATCATCTTACTGATAGCTCGGCGATTGTTATCAATGAAATGGCTGCCAAACTCTTCGCACCTTCTGGAAGTGCCATAGGAACCATCCTGACGTTTGGAGAAGGTGAAAATCAAATAGAAAAAAAGGTCGTTGGAGTAATCAAAGATCAGATCAGGTGGGCTCCTTTCGAAAAACAGTCCCCTCATCTATATGCAGTGAGTTATGAATATGCCAGCTTTCTAACGGTAAGACTGCAACCTAAAGTGGATGTTCAAAATGCCTTAATAAGCATTGAAGAAGTTTTGAAAAAGTACGATCCGGACTCGCCATTTGACTATACCTTTCAGGACGAAGACTACGAAAGCGAATTTCGTTCAGAAGAAAGAATAGGTAAACTATCCACCATTTTTTCCGGATTAGCCGTGGTTATAAGTTGCGTAGGTATTTTCGGCCTGGCGGCTTTTGCCTCAAGCCAGCGAAGCAAGGAAATTAGTATCCGCAAAATATTAGGCGCATCGGCTTTGGGCATCTGGAAAATGCTTTCCTCGGATTTTGTAAAACTCGTACTCATCTCTTCTGTAATAGCAAGCCCCATAGCCTATATGGCTGCCAACAGCTGGTTAGAAAAGTATTATTACCGAATTGATTTCTCCTGGTCGATTCCGATTATAGCTTTTTTTGTTTTATTGGGTATTACATTGATTACCATAAGTTTTAAATCTATAAAAGCGGCTACGTCTAATCCGATTGATGCAATCAGAAATGAGTAACCTAAAACCACCCAAATTTTGGTTACGCTTCTTCCTATGGTATTGTCACCCGGACTATGTTGAAGATTTAGAAGGGGACCTTCTGGAAAGGTTTGAAGGTAGGATAGAAGAAAAAGGTTTACAGTCAGCGAGGTGGGGATTTGTACAAGATGTTATCCGACTTTGTCGACCGGGGATGATTAGACCATTATTTAAAGAAGCAAAATACAAACAGTATTACATGCTCAAAAGCAACTTGAAACTGGGCTTCCGAAACCTAACTAAGCGGAAAGAGCATACACTGATCAATATCTTCGGACTATCACTTGGCCTCACCAGTGCTCTCCTAATACATCTTTACACTGAATATGAGCTTAGTTACGACAAGTCTTATAGTGATTCTGAGGTGACTTTCAAGATGATACAGGAAGTGACTACTCCTGAAAGCACTCAAAAGTACACCTCGGTTCCATACGCTTTGATTGAGATTATGGTCAACGACTATCCCGAAGTAAAAAGCGGCACGACGCTAGCTGGACCATATAATAGTCAGTTACTATTCTATGAAAATGAAGAAGGCGAAAGGGTCAAAACACTTGAAAATGGTGTGGTTCTGGCCGACAGCAACTTCTTCAAGGTATTTGACCTTAAGATCTTAAAAGGTAATCCTGCCCATGCCTTAAAAGCGCCAAACAGTGTGGTTCTAACCGAGAGTGCTGCACTACGTTTTTTCGGAAAGATCGACGTGATAGGAAAACCCATTGAGCCTGCAGGAAAGAACTCAATCGTTACAGCTGTTTGCGAAGACCCCCCAGGCAATTCCCACTTATCATTTAACTACCTGGTCTCTTCTACCTCAATAAAATGGCTCAGCATCGAAAAGTTCAACCTTAATTCAGCACACTGTTACTTTAAGTTGGAAGACGAAACTGCCGCTCATCCATTGAACCAAAAACTTCCCAAGTTGGTGAACAAATATGTGTTCAAAGAAATAGCAAAAACCAGACACACATCAATAGATGCCTATCGTGAAGCTGGAAATAATATTAAGTACTCTTTAATACCCTTAGAGTCCATTTATCTGCACCCCGATAATCCTGGCGGTTTTAAAGCAGGTGGAAGTAGTATTACTATTCAAATTTTGAGCATAGTGGCCTCTTTGATACTTGGCATAGCTATTATAAATTTCATTAATCTAACAACTGCTCAGGCAAATGAACGAGCGAAGGAAATAGGGATAAGAAAGGTTTTAGGCTCACTGAAGAGTCAACTCATTATCCAGTTTCTTACAGAGTCACTGATCATAACACTACTCAGTTTTCTAGTGTCTTTGTCAATTGTAAAATTGGGCTTGCCGCATTACGCTAGTTTGACAGGGAAGCCACTATCTTTAGAGCTTGGCCCCGGCTTTTTAGGTACATTTTTTCTATTGGCTCTTTTGGTCGCATTCGTTTCAGGCAGTTACCCCTCCTTTATACTATCCTCCTACAGCCCTGTTGACTCTCTAAAAGGAAAGATCTTACTAAGCCCAAAGGGGATTCAATTCAGGAATGGGCTAACAATTTTGCAATTCCTTATCGCTATTGTGCTGATCAATTGTACCATCATCATAAATGATCAGGTAGACTATTTGAAAAATAAGGATTTAGGTTTCGATAAAGATGAAGTAATGGTGATAGAGGGTACTTTTAACAGTAGTCCTACTTATTCAAAACCCTTTTTAGACAAAATACGATCGCTTCCCTTTATTAAAGAAGCTGCCGGCTCACTTTGGGTTCAAGGGTTTCAAGGGTTGTGGAGTGATAACTATTATAAAGATGGATTATCCGAAATAGTGAGACTAAACCGCACAATGATCGGAGATGGATATGCAGAGGCTCTGAACTTTCAGCTTCTGGAAGGCGAGCTATTCTCAGAACAAACAAACGATTCTTTAGCTGTATTGCTGACCGAATCAGCGGTTAGAGCATTAGGCTTGGAAAATCCGGTTGGAAAGACATTACAACTTGTAGAAAGTGAAGATCGATTTACCGAGCTGGAAATTAAAGGCATCATAACGGACTTCAATTATAATACACTCCATCATACTGTCGAACCTCTTGTTATCCGAAGCAATGAAAGTAATTATGGCAGAATGAAATACATAGTCGCCAAATTCAATAAAGGTAGTAATGCTTCCCACATAGCTCAAATTGAGCAAGTATGGAATGAAACCATTTCCGATAGGCCTTTTAGTTTCAAGTTTTTAGATGATACAATTGACGCTAAATACAGAAGTGAATTACAGACAGCCCGGGTTCTATTCATCTTCACCATACTTACTGTTTTTATTGCTTGTTTAAGTCTTTATTCACTTTCATCTTACATCATAAATCTCAGGATTAAAGAATTTGGAGTTCGTAAAATCTTTGGTGCCCATAGTTTGGACATAGTAAAAATTCTACTCAAAGATTTTATAAGAACGGGGGTGGTAGCGTTTGTTCTTGGATTACCATTTACCTGGTGGGTGGGTATGGAATGGCTACAAAACTTTGCTTACCATATCAATATTGGGGCTAGTGTATTTTCATTTTCGGCCTTAATAGTATTCGCCGTAATACTATTGACCGTGGGTAAGTCGGTGATACAAGCAGCTAATAAAAATGCAATCGGAACCCTGAAGGATGAGTAGACCACCCGGATTCTGGCTACGCTTTTTCCGCTGGTACTGTCATCCGGAGTACCTAGAAGATCTGGAAGGGGACTTAAGAGAACGCTATGAGCACAGGATTAGGGAAAAACCTTTACACACGGCAAGATTGGGATTTATGATAGACGTGCTAAGGCTCTTTAGGCCTAGCATCATTAAACCATTCACTCTTCGATATCAATTAAATGACTATGACATGCTTAGAAACAACTTAAAACTAGCTTATCGAAAACTAAGTACGGATAAGGCCTTTAGTCTGATCAATATACTCGGTTTGACCTTTGGCATTGCCGCTAGCATTGTCATTTTTAGATATGTAGACTTCGAAAGAAGCTATGATGATTTCCATAGTAAGAAGGACCATATTTACCGGCTCACCGCCGAGATAAAACCAAGGGAAATTAAAACCGCATTAGTTCATCCGCCTCTGGGCCCAAGGCTGACAGCTAATAATCCTGAAATAGTCAACTTCACCAGAATGATATTACCATGGAGTGGCCAGGCGGTTCAAAGTACCATAAGCCGGGAGAATTCAGATGGACAACCAATAAAACAAAGTTTTAAATGGGGGTTTTATGTGGACCCAGGTTTTCTTGAGATTTTCTCTTTCGCTTTGGTCCAAGGTAACAGATCTACAGCATTAGCTGGTGTCAATAAAGTGGTTATTTCAGAAAGCGCCGCCAAAAAGATCTTTGGTAACGACTGGGAAAATGAAGAGATCATTGGTCAGCAGGTAGAATACGTTAATGAATTTGACCGGTTCGATCTTACTATTACTGGTGTAATTTCAGATGCACCCGAAAACTCACATTTTAAGTATGATTTTCTGGCCTCTTTTTCAACCTTATCTACAGGATGGGGCAAGGGTTACGCTGAAACCTGGAATGGTAATTCTGTTTACACCTATTTGCAATTAGCTCCAAATACAAATGTTGAAGCCCTCATGACCAAGGCCGAGAATTACTTGGTATCAAACAGTGGTGATCCACTCTCCAATAGTACAGATTTGTCATTGCAGCCTTTAACGGAGATTTATTTGGGTTCTGCATTGGACGAAGAGTTAAAGGTCAATACCAACGCCTCTTATGTGACCTTTCTTTTTTACATCGGGATCGCCATTTTACTTATTGCGATCATCAACTATATTAACCTGACCACAGCTAAGGCAGTCGGACGCAGTCATGAAGTAGGTTTAAGAAAAGTTTTGGGCGCTCAACGAAACCAACTTATCAATCAATTTCTATTTGAATCCTTCTTGATCAACGCATTTGCTCTGATATTGGCAGCTATTGTCATATTCACTTCATCACCTTATCTCAATGATTTAATGGGTAAGCCAGTAGCATTGATCTCATGGGATGTATGGAAATTCCTGATCTTTTTGTTTCCTATAACGGTACTGTTATCAGGCCTCTACCCGGCGTTTGTACTGTCCGGCTATCAACCTTTGAAAACACTAAAAGGGAAATTAATACACTCCAAGAGCGGAGTCTTTTTGCGGAAAACATTAGTTGTATTTCAATTTTGGGTATCCATAGGGCTGATTATTTTCACTTTTACCGTTTACAGACAACTTAACCATATGCGTAATTCAGAAACAGGTTTTCAAAAGGAAGGCGTATTGGTAGTAAACGGACCTGTGAATAGGCATGAAACATGGATTGAACATGATCAACTGAAAGATACAAGAGACTATACCGACGTATTTAAAACCAAAATAACTCAATACTCAGCAGTGAACGCCACCACTCTTTCGTGGTCTATTCCTGGAGAAAAGAGCAGTGTCTGGCCAATTGATCTGGGCCCGAAATACTCAAATGGTAAACTGAGTGTGATAAATGCCGATAGCGACTACAGTAACGTCTATGGCCTTCAACTTTTGGCAGGTGAGTTTAACACTCAAAATGGTGTGGTCATCAATCAGAAAGCGACCGAAATTTTAAAACTTACAGATTTAAATGAAGCGATTGGTAAGGAGTTTAGAGATGCCCGAGGCCGAAATCATAGAATAAACGGAATCATCAAAGATTATCATCACAGCAGTTTGCAGGAGGACATCAAACCGATAATGTTCCAGGAGAATGATCCTACATACAAGTTAGATTCGTATTACAGCTTGAAGTTAACATTGGGTAATCTACAGGGTAAACTCAAAACCATCGAAGAGGCCTACAAAGACGCCTACCCCAATGATCCATTTAACTACTACTTCATAGATGATTATTTTGAGGCACAATATCAGTCAGATAGTCTCTTAGGGAAGATGTTTGGAGGTTTTTCTGCCATTGCAATGTTTATAGCCGTAATCGGGTTATTAGGCCTCTCTATATATACTGTCAGTTTTCGAACAAAAGAGATTGGCATTAGAAAGGTGCTGGGCGCCTCAGTTGTCGGTATTGTGGCTCTTCTAAATAAAAATATATTATTGCTTATTCTCCTTTCCTCCATACTTGCTGTACCGTTGACCTTTTGGTTAACCAACAACTGGCTTTCGAATTATGCTTTTCGAATTGATTTAGGGTGGGTATTTATACTTCCTACATTTTTAATTCCCATTATTGTGATTATCGCTGTGAGTGTACTTTCGATGAAGGCAGCTTATATGAATCCCGTAGATACCCTAAGAGATGAATAAAATATATCTAATTCTATTAGCCTTATTCTTAAGTACTACAGGTGTCACTCAACAAAAGAAATTATGTGTTACGGTGGACGACCTTCCGGTCGTGAGTTATGGAAAATCCGACGCCGACTTTCTTAGAGAAGTAACCACCAAATTGATCTCCACCTTTAATAATTATGCTATTCCAGCCATAGGATTATGTTAATGAAGGCAAACTATTTGTGAACGGCAGCCTTGATGAGAGTAGAGTCGATCTGCTCCGGCAATGGTTAAAAGCTGGTTATGAACTAGGGAACCACACCTACTCTCATCCTAATTATCACAAAACATCTTTCGAAAACTTTACCGAAGATATCCTGAAAGGTGAAAGAGTAACTAAACCCTTATCAAAAGAGTATGGAGTAAGTTATCAATTTTTTAGACACCCCTACCTGAGGATCGGAAAAACTAAATCATCGGCCGATTCACTAAGCCACTTCCTAGCGCACCATGGCTACACAGAATCTCCGGTAACTATTGATCCCAACGACTATCTCTTTGCAAAGACTTACCATATTGCATTACAAAAAGGTGATACTCTTAAAGCGTCGAAGGTGGCGGTTGCTTACCTGAAGCACGTGGAAGACAAAATAAAATTCTATGAAACAATAGCCATCGAACTCTTTGACAGGAATATAAGTCACACTTTGCTCATCCACGCTAATCTATTAAACGCCGATTACCTGGATGAAATAGCGGAATTATTTAAACAGCAAGGATATAGCTTTGTATCACAGGAAGAAGTATTAAGGGATAAGGTTTATTCCAGCCTCGTTACTAAATATGGCGACTGGGGCATGTCCTGGATGGATCTGTGGGCTATGAACAAAGGTAAGAATGCTCTCCTTCGCGATGACCCAAAAATACCTGAGTTTGTTTTGAAGTGAGTTTAAGATGGACTCAAATCTTGTTAAAGAGAATATTTTCTTGATATTTGCTTAACAAAATATAAGGTAATAAAAAGTATAAGCAAATGGCCAAAGAATATTTGGGCGAATTCGAAGAGCTAGTGCTTACGATGGTGGGCGTATTACAAGAAGAGGCCTATGGGGCGCAGATTGCGGACGAAATAGAAACCAGACAGCAGCGTTCGGTAAACCTCAGCGCCGTACATGTTACGCTTTATCGTTTGGAAGATAAAGGATTCATTAAATCCTCTTTTGGCGGATCTACCAACGAAAGAGGGGGGAGAAGAAAGCGAATATACGCTGTGACCAATACCGGATTCGAGATGCTAAGAGCCATAAAAGATTCGCGTATTGACCTTTGGAAACTTATCCCAGAACTCAATTTCAAAGGCTAAATGAAGGAACAAGATATTCCCAAGTGGCCTATTAAGCTCCTTCGCCAAGTATACTCAGAACATTTTCTTGAAGAAATAGAAGGCGACCTTATTCAGCGTTTTTTTAAGGATCAGGAGAAGTTCAACCACAATAAAGCTCGCAGAAGATTTATCTGGAGTGCCGTTAGGTATTTTAGGTTAGGAATAGCGTTCAGAAATAGAAAATACAACACCCCAACTCAAATAAATATGATAACTAATTACTTCAAAGTCGCTTATCGCGTGATGCTTAGGTATAAAGCCTTCACAACACTAAACGTTCTGGCTCTTTCAGTTGGCCTTACGGGCGCCTTGTTGCTCTTTCTTTGGATACAACAAGAATTTAGCTATGATCAATTTCATACTGACAAAGACCGAATTTATAAAGCATGGAATAGGACTACACAATCGGGTAAAACGGAAGCCTGGAGTTCCACTCCTCGTATATTGGCCCCCACCCTTAAGGAAGAGTTTTCATCTGTAGAGAGTACTACGAGTGTTGCGCAGTGGCAAAGTAAACAGCTTTTTACAGTAGGCGACACCCGTTTACTAAAGACTACAGGCATTTATACAACCGCAGATTTTTTGAATATCTTTTCTTTTCCTTTGATCAAGGGGAACCAAAACACAGCTTTGAACGAGCCGGCATCCATCATTTTAACCGAAAGTTTTGCCAGACAATTATTCGGAGATCGTGAGGCCTATGGTGAAACCATGACTCTTGGAGAATCTGGATACAGTTTTGAGTTCAAGATCACCGGTATAATGGCAGATCTACCCGCTAACACGGATTTCAACTTCGAGTACCTTATTCCCTTCAAGTTTCTTGAAAGCATTGGCGAAAACGACACGTTCTGGGGTAATAACAACTTAAGTACGTACGTAAAGATTAAAGAAGGTGCTGATATTACCACCGTCAACGAAGCCATTCGAGATATCAAAAAGAAGAACTACCCTAAGGATCCCAACGCGGAAGTTTTCCTTTACCCCTTGACCAAAATGAGACTTTACTCACGTTTCGAAAATGGTGTTCCAGCTGGCGGTAGAATTGAAGTAATACGAATGCTTATCATTTTGGGCATCTGCCTGGTGGTCATTGCTTGTATAAACTTCATAAACCTAAGTACGGCAAGGGCACAACGAAGAGCAAAAGAGGTAGCTGTTCGGAAAGTAACAGGAGCTTTTCGCTATACGCTTATTTTACAGTTTCTATGCGAATCGCTACTGATTACTTTCTTAGCCGCCTTTATATCGATAGCTGTTGCGCTAATTACGCTTCCCTTCTTTAACCAACTCATAGGTCAGCAACTTTCGTTGAATTTTGACCAATTCAATTTCTGGTTAATAGCCATAAGTATAGTTTTTGTAGTCGGACTAATGGCTGGCACTTATCCGGCAATAATTTTATCCGCATTTAAACCCGTCAAGATCTTGAAAGGAGCCTTTAGCATGTCCGTGAATAAGAACTTCATTCGAAATGCACTGGTGATTTTTCAATTTGGTTTTGCCATTATGCTGATCGTGTCCGCTATTGTCATCAACAATCAGATCAACCACGTCCAAAACAGAGCCTCCGGGTATGATAAAAATGACCTTATCTATCAACCGTTAACAGGTGATTTGGGCAAAAACTATTTGTCTTATAGGAATGATCTATTGAGTGCAGGTGTTGCAATTTCGGTCACAAAAACAAGTTCTCCCATTACGCAGAGATGGAGTAGTTCTGCAGATATTAAATGGGAGGGCCAGAAACCAGAAGAGAATTACAATTTCGAAAGGATATACATGGACGATCAGTTTTCCAAAACGGCTGGTCTGACTATCGTTCAGGGCAGGGATATGGATCTCAGTAAATATCTCTCAGACTCTACCGCTGTACTTCTTAATGAAACAGCAGCGGAGGTCATGGGTTTTGAAAATCCCATTGGCGAATTGATCATTGACAATGGCATAGAATGGCGTGTTACGGGGGTAGTCAAAGACTTCATTCTGACTTCTCCTCACGCTAAAATAGAACCTATGGTGCTCCTTGGAAGCAAGGCTAGCTGGGCACTAGGTTATGTACATATCAAACTCAATAAGGCTAATGTTATTCAAAAGCAGATCGAACAATTAGCCGAATTATCCGAAAAATACAATCCAAACTACCCTTTTGAATTTGAATTTGTGGATGTCGAGTATCAACAAAAGTTCTCAGGCATGAAAAAAACTCAAACCATAACTACCATCTTTAGCTCGCTAGCTATATTTATCGCTTGTTTAGGGCTATTCGGACTCGCCACCTTCATGGCCGAAGCACGGATAAAGGAAATCGGAATTAGAAAGGTATTCGGCGGGTCAGTTCTAACGATTACAAAATTACTCAGCCTTTCTTCATTAAAACCTATTTTCATTTCCATTCTGTTATTCAGTCCAATGGCCTGGTATTCCATGAATTGGTGGCTTCAGACCTTCACCTATCGAATAGAATTAGGCCTAGGTACTTTTATACTGGCGGCCTTGACTATCATTCTAATTGCATTAATAACGATCAGCTCTCAGACCATTAGCGCAGCCACAAGAAACCCTATAAAGAGCTTAAGGAGCGACTAAGTCATAGGCATATATTTTAAGAATATACGGAGGTTAACTATTCTTTTTTTGAATATTGTATTCATTTACGAATTATATCTGTATTATTAGGTATTCAAAAATGAAACAAATATGAAGGGTACCTTTTTAGGTGAATTTCAGGAACTCGTTTCCTGTTTTCGACACTGGGACACCCTTAAGTTTTCAGTCCAAAATTTTCATT
>ERZ1740070.63-NODE-63-length-81895-cov-6.351442_pt1 | contig 81895 bp, 80 predicted proteins | sample MGYA00581734_ERZ1740070 | MGnify/ENA primary metagenome ERZ1740070 (study PRJEB43018, sample SAMN04849744) | marine metagenome | isolation source: floating plastic debris | place: Pacific Ocean | collected 2008-09-01 | study: EMG produced TPA metagenomics assembly... | reverse complement strand
GACCGCAGATGGTGGTCGCGGCGGTCGTGGTGGCCGTGGTGGGAAGGGCACCTATGGCTGTGAATGTGACGACCATCGTTGGACAGTGGAGGTTTGTAACGATGGCACCTGTAAAGAAGAAAACTACAGGTGCTACGACGGCCGCGACGGTGCGGATGGCAGACATGGTGCAGACGGCACCAGCGGCAGTCTGGGTAAGCTGGTGGTGATTAATCAACTAGAGCCTCTGCCTGAGGCCAACCCCAATCAGACCCACACTGTCGCTAGCCTGGCAAATAAACCGGTTACGCTGTCGCGTAATCTATGGGAAACCCGCAGTGGTGCTACGAGTCTGCTGGCCCCTGGGTCTACGATTGCCAATGAATATGAGGCGTATCTTGGCTCTATTGATCGGCAATTTACCCTCGACTGGCAGGCGACTCAACCGGCTCAATCGCTTACTGAGTCAGTTGATTTGACATTGCGGTCTAATGGACAAGTAGACATTGACTTTCCTGAAGCTTACTGGCTATTAGGAGAGACCATCGACGACGAAACTCTCACCACCTATCGAGTAGAAGGAATTGTGCCTGTCGAAGAGGTCACCCAGCTAGCCATGGGACGTGTGGACGGTCGTAGCCGTACGTTTGAAGTCAATGTGGTGGATTTAGCCCAGCAATCTGATGTGCTAGAGACACGATTTGAAGTGCGATACAGCACATCACGAGATGACGGTCGTCGCCGTCGCTATGACGTAGCATTTGATGGCCCAATACCGGCAGAGCTGGTACAGCAAGATCACAATCGATTTACCCTGGCGTTGGGTCGACTCCCCATTCGCTCTCAGCTGCTCAGCGGCGGTACCCAGGCCGAGGTTGAGCTAAAAATTATTCGCTCCTATGGCAGTAATTCGGCAGAGCAAACCGTGACTTGGCAAGGACAAATTTAGACAGAGAAACTCGGTGCTTCATCACCGATCTTGCAATGCATATTGGTGATGAAGCTGAAGTTTGTACCGGGTTCAAAACCCATCGCTTATTGAGAGCTGTTTACTAAAGCGACAACTTGGCTGCAAAGTTTTTGATAATCAAGCATCTATTGTTAGATTGCTTCGCTTATGGGGGCGGGCATAATTTTTAAAACACCTGTCATGGTCTGACCGCTACCCTGACTAAAGGACGGAGATATGCAGCAATCTGAAGCAAAAATTGCGCTGCTAATCGATGCAGACAATGCTCCTGCATTAAAAATTGAGGCGATTGTATCTGAGATCGCAAAATATGGAGTTGCTAGCATTCGCAAAGCTTATGGCAATTGGAAAAGCTCCAGTCTAAGAGCATGGGAAGAGTGCTTGCATGAATACGCCATACGCCCGGTTCAACAGTTTGACTATACGAAAGGTAAAAATGCTACGGATGCTGCAATGATCATTGATGCAATGGATTTGCTATACACACAACAGCTAGATGCTTTTGCCATTGTGTCAAGCGATAGTGACTTCACTCCCTTGGTGATGAGAATTTTGACAAACGGTTTGAAAGTCTATGGATTTGGTGAGAAGAAAACACCTTTACCATTTGTATACGCCTGCTCTACGTTTCTATACCTTGAGACAATTGACCAATCAATAATTTCTGACGAGGAATCAAAGTCTGCTGTCAGTGTTAAGAAAACCGGCAAAGAGTTAAAGCAAGATACTAAATTAGTGAATTTGTTGCGAAGTACTGTTTCTAGCACCTTGGATGATGATGGCTGGTCGAACTTAGCTGCCATTGGTGGGCATATCAAAAACCAGACATCTTTCGATTCGCGCAACTATGGATACGCAAACTTGAGTGGATTATTCGAGGCTATCGATTTATTTGAAATTCGGAGAAAAAATATGGCGGTTTATGTAAGGCATAAGCGCAAGGGGAACGGGCACTCGAAGAAATAACTGATCCTAATAAGGAGTTGTCAAAAAACAATTTCATGGTTTGAAGAGCTTAATCTTTCCCCTAACCTCGCCGTAACCCATACCATGCCGATATCTTTAATTCATCGACATCCTACTTTCGGGGAAACCCCAATAGGCCTAGTTGGGAAAACTTGATTACTTCTGAAAGGGGAGTTTAGGCCCCCACGAACAGGAGGGTAAACCCCAGTTTGCCTAACTCGGATAACTTGGACACTTCCGGAAAGGAGGAAAGCCCTAAGCAGCCTTTATTGCTAATTAGCTAATATTCACAATAACTTTTCAGGATATTGATTGGATGCAAAATCGGTTGCGTGGGGTCCCGCCGAGTTCCCCACACCCCCTGGCTAGGGCGTTCCGCCGCCCTAGAACCCGACGGAAAACTATCAGCGGTATCCCTAACAGCCTCTTTGGGCATTTGGATAGGTGGTTTAGAATTTTGCGCGCGGCGACAAAATTCTAAAAGGAAAAGTTATCCAATTTCCTATTAGGGAAAATAGCCATAATCAAACTATGAGCTTAATTATTAACAAGCCCTAAGCTCAATTCTCAGACGGTAAGGCGACTTGAATAAATTCTTTATGAAGGCCTTACAGCAAGTGCCTGACCCGCCAACCAACCTGTTGTCCAAGCGCTTTGAAAGTTAAAGCCTCCTGTAATACCATCAATGTCCAAAATCTCTCCTGCAAAGAAGAGACCTGGACATAATCGGCTGGCCATTGTCTTAAAGTCGATCTCCTTTAAACGAATACCGCCGCAGGTAACAAACTCATCTTTAAAGACGCCTTTGCCCTGCACTGAGTATTCGCCCTGACAGAGTTCCTGGGTGAGTTTGTTAATGGCCTTATTAGACAGCGTAGTCCACTGAATTTGTGGGTCGATTTGAGCACGTTGCACAAAGTAAGCCCATAGACGTTTGGGGGCGGCTGTAGGGTTGTGGTTTGAGATCGCACGTTTCCCACCTTCACCTTTAGCAGCTTGCAACAGGGCTCTCACCTCATCTTGACTCAGCTGCGGTAGCCAGTTTATTAATAGCCTGCCCCGGTAGCCCTGGTCGTGTAGCCCGCGCGCCCCCCATGCCGACAGCTTTAAAATCGCTGGACCGCTTAGACCCCAGTGGGTCACTAGTAAAGGCCCCGTTTGGATGAGCGGTTTTTTTTCACCGAGCAGTTTGAGCTTGACCTCAACCGGGTTCATCGATAGCCCGCTGCGCTGTCTGAGGGCTGCGTCCTTGATAGTAAAAGTAAATAAAGAAGGAACTGGCGGCTCAACAGTGTGACCCAGATGTTTGGCAATGCGGTGTCCCTGAGGGCTGCTACCTGTGGCAAGTAGGATGCGATCGCACTGCACGTCACCCTCCTTGAGCCCGACGATAAACCCTGGCTCTTTATAGGTAACCTGCTTGACTGGCGACCGTGTTTTGATCGTTACCCCTGCCTTTATGGCCGTTTTCATCAGACAGTCCACGATGGTGGCGGAGTCATCGGTAGTCGGGAACATGCGCCCGTCGGCCTCGGTTTTGAGCTTGACCCCCCGCTGCTGATACCAGGCGATGGTGTCCTGGGGCTGAAATCGAGAAAAAGCCCCCCGCAGTGCTTTGCCACCGCGCGGATAGTTTTGTACAAGCTGCGCCGGGTCAAAGCAATGGTGAGTTACATTGCAACGCCCCCCGCCAGAAATACGAACCTTGGCTAAACAGTCAGGTCCTGCTTCGTAGAGGGTGACCTGGGTTTGGGGTGTAGCCGCTGCGATCGCGCCAAAAAAACCTGCTGCACCTCCACCAATGACGACTATTCGCTTGCGATCGCTCATTATTACGTCTGCGGCTCTCATTTAGAAGGGTGGATAATGCCCACCTTGAAGGGTGGATAATGCCCACCTTGAAGGGTGGATAATACCCACCCTAACGACCCGATTTATACGACGGGCTCATCAAATTAATCCTCATTCATAAGAAAATTTATTTTTTGTACTTTTATTAGCTTATATTAATGAATGTGAAGGCATCTCAGATTTCTTAAGTAGAAGTCAAGATGCTCAATAGTGATGATTGCCTTGGCTGTCTAAGACTTTAAGCGTTTTAGGCAGCCAGTTTCTTTTTCTGAGCTATCGTTAGAAAAGTTTTCAATTGTTTCAAAACTTAACAAAAACACCATGGCAAGCAAAGATCAAATCCGTAAACATCTTTCCATTAGCTCTTCAGTCAGTCTAAGTGTTTCCAAACCTAGCAATGGTGAAGAGACGAAAAAAACTCGTGTCATGGAGCATGTGCAAATTAGCAAAGGCACTAAGGACTAAGGCTAAGAAACTGAGCCAATCGCGTCTGTCTTTGAGGGAATATCAAAAAAATATGCCCCTTTTTATGCGGTGGCGAGTTGACCCATGCCACCATTTAGGACAGACATACTAGCCAGAGTGAGCTAGAGTTGCCCCTACAGGCTTGCTCTCATCTTTGATGTTCCATGGCTAATCCCCTTTCGCCAGACAACTACCGCCGGTTTCTGCAATCCCTAAAAGATCGCATCCGTTCAGCCCAGGTAAAAGCAGCCCTGGCGGTAAATCAAGAATTAATTCTGCTCTACTGGCAGATTGGGCGCGAAATTTTAGACCGTCAGCAGCAAGAAGGCTGGGGTGCCAAAGTTATTGACCGGCTAGCCAAAGATCTCAAGCGTGACTTTCCAGAAATGACTGGCTTTTCAGCCCGCAACCTTAAATATATGCGAGCCTTTGCCGATGCCTATGTTGACGCTCAGCTAGTGCAGCAGGTCTTTTCACAAATCCCGTGGGGGCATAATGTGCGGTTGCTAGATGCCCTTAAAGATCCAGAAGAACGGCTGTGGTATGCCCGCCAGACCATTGAGCATGGCTGGAGCCGCAACGTGCTGCTTATGCAAATCGACCAGGGGCTACACCATCAAAAAAGTGCTGCCATTACAAATTTTGAACGGACGCTGCCGCCGGACCAGTCAGATTTAGCTAAAAACCTGCTTAAAGATCCTTATAATTTTGACTTTCTCACCCTGGCAGCCGATGCCCAAGAGCGAGATCTTGAGCAGTCATTGCTATGCCATATTCGAGATTTTTTGCTGGAGCTAGGGGTGGGGTTTGCCTTTGTTGGCGCTCAGCACCCGATTCAAGTGGGGAGTAAGGAGTACGCCATTGACCTGCTGTTTTATCATCTGAAGCTGCGCTGCTTTGTGGTTATTGATCTTAAGCTCGGTGAGTTTGAACCCGAGTTTTCCGGCAAGATGAACTTCCTTGTGTCTGCAGTCGATGATTTGCTACGCCATGCCGATGACCAACCCACCATTGGCATGATTTTATGCAAGTCCAACGATGCCACTGTGGCAGAGTACTCTTTGCGCGATGTAAATAAACCCATCGGTGTCGCGACGCATCAACTAGGGCGCGAATTACCGGCAGATTTACAAGGTACATTACCCACCGTAGAGGAGCTAGAGCAGCAGTTAGAAACTGCTCGGCTGGGTTCTAAAGCAGGATGATGCTGATTGAGTTTGGATTGCCCCTGGAGTTTTACCCCCCGAATGATTTCACAGATCAGACTGTGTCGCTTTGTATTGCTTAGGAACTAAATATAAAAATAAATACCACCACACTAAAATCACCAGTGCAGCCGGTGTGGTAATCCACCAGCGATGTAACCAGACCCAGCTTGCGGTAGTTACTGTCAAACCCGTCAAAACGATGGACCATGGCTGACACCACCAAGGTTTAAGCTCCCAGAGGGATTGTTCAGATGGCTGCATATCCTAAATTCCTCGAGCTAGCCGAAAAAAAAAGCGGTTGAAACAGCTACTGCTGCCTCGCCCGCTCCTTGTTAACCCACCCCAGGAGCTGCCTATAAAGACAGCCCCGGTTCCGAAATTGCTAGCATCAACGGATACCAGCAAAACCTAAGGAGTCCATTAACAGCTGCCCAAACCCGAAACGTAGAGTCTGATACCGCTGCTATCACGTTACTGAATGAAACACTTGTACACTCAATATTTCAAACTTGGTAGAAACGTGTTGAACTATCAACTTGAGTTAAGAATCCCATGGGAATATGACAAATAAGTGGAATTACTTATTTTCTTTATAATTGCTTCAGAATTGTTGTTGTTGATACGACTTCGGCTGCAGTGCTTTCAAGATTGGCTCTCTTGGGAGGCTGGCCAGGATTGGCATCGTCGTTTCTTTGAGTTGCGCTTTTTATGACTGATCTAGACAGCGCCTATACCGTTAGTAATTTAGATTTTTATCGTCAGCACCACGGTCAGCAGCTTTACTACCGTTGGGAAGGTATGGTCTGGTGGCGGCTATCGCCTGAGGCTCCTTTAGAAAAGCTGTTTGCGATCGCAGGCATGAACGCCACTAAAGTTTTTCTATGCTCTGGTGCAAACGGGGAGTATGGCCATCGCATCAACCGAGAATTGGGTCTCTACTGCGATCTAGAAACGGGTGATGTACTCACCCAGTGGCAGCCGTTTCCCCATCGACCACCGGTTCCTGTCGTACCCATTGCAAACCGGGTGGTGCAGGGAGATGTCAGCCCTAAAACGACTACTATTCCGGCAGACAACCCCTACCTCGAAAAAATTCAGGAAATTCCCCTCACGTATCCCCACCCCCTGGCCGATGATCCCAAATACCGCGATCACTGCCCAGGCCCAACATATCAAGGCACAGAATATTTCACCACCTATGCCACCCGTTCTGCAGTGATCGCGCCCACACCTCTTTGGACCCGTGACTGCCCCTGGCTACCGTGGATGAAGATGGGCTATGAGCACCCTGCGCGTCTGCGATTTGAAACCACCATTCAACGGGTAGATACGTTTGAAGAACTCAACCCAAAGTTAATTAAGGTCATTCGTCAGCGTGTTCCTATCTATGAGCACACACCAGATGCCACTGACGAACCTAATGTAACCAGCACAACCTATTTCAAAAAGTATTTTGATGCCTACCAAGCAGACGCAGAGTTTCCAATTAAGGAAACTGAATAACCATAAATAGTTAGTGAAAGTAGTGTCGAAAATTTAATGAATAATGTTGTTTGTATAGCTGTGAGAGATGAACAATCAACTCACATGTGTAAACACTGATTGGGTAACATCACCCAGGGCAAGCAACTGGGGAACCTGCCACAACTAAACAAGACTTCTCAGAGTTGTTTAGTCTGTAAGTCGAACCTACCGTAAACAGATTGCCTTAATACGAGCAAGAGAAATATCAATGATTTGTTCGAGGGCTATGTCTAAGCTTTCAAACGATCCTACCGATCTATCATTAAACTTCTCTTTACCTAAATTATGAGCTTTTCAGCTCATGTTCTTCGTGTATCCCTACAATGCTCTAATATTTCTATCTTTGATACAAACTTTAACGTTGTAATTTATCAATGTTTTTGCTGTCAATCAGTGAGATAAATCTATGAAATATTGCACCTCATGGTGTCGCTAGTGGTGATGCAGCTATCTAGAATCGGGCCGCTCAATTTTGGAATGCACCGATGCACGACCGAAACAGCTGATGGTTAGCCAGTGACTGACCCGCTGCCCAAAAAACGCAAACTGAATCCCGTTCAACCTCAATCGTACTGGGTGGTGCTGAGCCAATCGGTCCGGTTTAATACCTAGGTGCAGGATGGTTGCTCATGAACTATGATTGACCAAGAGAATAAAGATCGGTTGGTAATTTTTGTTTCTAGTGTTAACGAGCTTGCTCGTTTTTCATTGACATTTCCCTTCTCGAAACTTACCTCTACGTACCTTCTCAGTTTAAGTTTTGGAGAAATCTATGTCAGTTTACGTAGGCAACCTATCCTATGACGTTACAGACGAAGACCTAACAGCTGTATTCGCAGAATATGGAACAGTCAAAAGAGTTCAACTTCCCACTGATCGCGAAACTGGTCGCATGCGCGGCTTCGGTTTTGTAGAAATGAGCGCAGAGTCTGAAGAGACCGCTGCGATCGAAGCACTAGACGGTGCAGAGTGGATGGGACGTAATCTAAAGGTCAATAAAGCTAGACCCCGTCAAGATCGCAGCGGCGGCGGTGGCGGCGGTGGTGGCGGCCGTAAAAGCTGGTAACAATTTTTACCATAACTACTGATATTGACGTTTAGTCATTGTTAGTTATTTGGTTATAAAGTTTCAGTCTAGTTAAAGGGGTTCAGAGACTTTTCTCTGAGCCCTTTTGTTATGAATAGTGAGACTTAATTGTCTTAAAATTATGCAGCTCAATGCTCTTGCTGCCTTGTCTTAATGTGGTCCTAGTCTATTCGTAGTTTCGCCTGTAGCGATTTACGGCTGCTTCGACTCGCTTAGCATGTTCAGTGTTCAGCGTATTTCTGGCGAAGTCTACAACGCGTGTGTAATCGGCCATTGTGGCTGGGAAATTACCAAGTGCAGCATTAGCAATGGCTCGTTCTGCATAGGCTTCTTCGTAGTCAGGGTTCAGGTTGATTGCCTCACCAAATGCTTGAATAGCCTCCTCATATTGTTCTGACTGCTGTAGGTCATAGCCTCTATCAAAAAAGACTTGAGCTTGCTGTTCCCTATCTTCCATAGTTGAGTAACCACACAAATCATCAAGACTGCTTAGCTCTCCAGAGGAAGAAATCATATAACAACCTTGATGCTCTTGAGCTAGCCCTATTGGCCGTATGAAAAACCAAGCTGTGGAAGTTAATAGGCATAAACGAACAGCTTTATGACTTAATGTAGCGCGCAAAATCTGATTTGTAGCCATTCTCTTACGCTAACTGGAATGTATATTTTATTCTAGATGTTCTTTGAGTTTTAAGTTGTTAAGGAACAATCTTATTCCTTGTGCTCATTCAAAAGCCTCTGCCATATTGGCAGAGGCTTTTGAGGATATGCATAGAGACAATCTGATGAGAAAAGGGTGCCCTAAGAATGAAGCATTTCACAGATTAACGGAGTCTGCACCGGGCACCCAAGCTTGGGTACCGCAACAGTTCAGTAATCTGTTAGCGGACGGACTTAGTACGAGCGTCCAAGGCATCTAAGCGAGCTTCCTGAATGTTGTCGATAGCTTTAGTACGAGCGTCCAGCGCTTCCAAACGAGCAGCTTGAATATCCTCAACGGCCTTAGTTTGGTTGTTGAGGTGCTCCAGACGTAGCTTGTGAACGCTGTTCTTGGTGCGAGCATCCAATGCGTCTAGACGAGTCTCTTGGATGTTGTCAACGGCCTTAGTTTGGTTGTTGAGGTGCTCCAGACGTAGCTTGTGAACACTATTCTTGGTACGAGCGTCTAGGGCATCCAAACGAGTTTCCTGAATGTTGCCGATAGCCTTAGTGCGGGCGTCAAGAGCCTCTAGTCTGGTGGCCTGGATATCTTCGATGGCCTTGGACTGATTGTTGAGATGCTCAAGGCGCAGTTTGTGGACTGAGTTCTTGGTGCGAGCGTCCAGCTCTTCTAGTCGAGCAGATTGAATATTGAAGCTAGCGGGCTCAACGGCGGAAGCAACGGGGGCAACAGCAGCAGAGGCAACAAGAACAGTTAAAGCGGAAAGAAGTGTGCGTTTCATGGTTAAAGCTCCTTGAGGAATCAGTGATTGACTTCATTGATTACAAGAATGCCGGGGTTAGCTGAACGCCATCTGACCGCTAACTGAACTTTGCTTAAGGGGTTTCTGAATTTAGCTGAGGAAATTGCGTGATGGGGATCACAGGGCAACGAGAACCGAAGCATAATTGCGAGCGTTGTCTGTGGAAACATCCCAGGCTGCTCCGTCTTCACCACCTGTTGCCTGATGAGCCGTAAAATACTAAAGCCCAAGCGTTAGATCTGGAGGATAAAGGGTGTCTGAAGTGCGGGAAGTTGAACGTTCCGCCGATTGGTCATGGCCATGGTGGCCGCTGATGCCGCTGTATCCTTATGGCCAGCGACGTACACTGCGACGTGAGGTTGTCGCTGACCAGGTTTGGACCTTTGACCAGATGCAGGGCATCTTTTATGTCGTAGTGCCTATACGTATGACGGTGATTCGTCTAGCGGCAGGTGGTTTGCTGGTCTATGCCCCCGTTGCTCCTACACCTGAATGTATTCGCCTCGTGAATGAGCTGGTGGCTGAGTATGGTGATGTGAAGTACATCATTTTGCCGACAGTTACCGGGTTAGAACACAAGGTGTTTGTGGGACCGTTTGCTCGTAAGTTTCCCTCGGCACAGGTCTATGCGGCTCGCTATCAGTGGAGCTTTCCAGTAAACTTGCCTCTTGCCTGGCTAGGCTTTCCTGTCGGACGTACCCATTGGTTACCTGAAAATTCTGACGATGCTCCATTTGGAGATGAGTTTGATTATAAAATTTTAGACCCAGTGAACCTGGGTATTGGTCCCTTTTCAGAAGTGGCGTTGTTTCATCGAGCATCTAAAACACTTTTAGTGACTGATTCGGTGGTTTCTATTCCAGCTGATCCACCAGCGATTGTGCAGCTAGATAGCTATCCATTGCTGTTCCATGCAAAAGCCAGTGCTGCCGATGACCCGGCGGATACGGCAGAAAATCGTCGTAAGGGCTGGCAGCGTATTGCATTGTTTGCGTTTTATTTTCGTCCCGATGCGCTTAAAGACCCTGACTGGGGGCGTATTTTGAAATCGGCGAAGACGGCATCGGATCGGTCTAAACGTGCCTATTTTGGGCTGTATCCATTTGATTGGGAACCTCATTGGCAGCGGTCGTTTGCGCGATTATCTGATAATGGCCGGTTGGTGGTGGCTCCGGTGCTACAGTCGCTAATTTTTAATCGTGGTCCTAAGGCGGTTTTGAGCTGGGCCGATCAAATTGCTGAGTTGCCGTTTGATCAGATTATTCCGTGTCATTTAGCTGCACCTATTAAAGCGGATGGTGAGACTTTCAGAGCCGCTTTTTCGTTTTTATCTCGGGAAAATACCTCCGGTCGTGTTGGTCATCTGCCTGAGGAAGACTTTGGTTTGCTGAATCGTATTAGCCGACAGCTAGAGCGATTGCGCCTGACGCCACCGCCTGGGCCTTAGACGCCCGGTTTCTTAAGTGTTCTGTATTGGTAAACGCACATCCGAAAAGAAACCGGGCGTCTAGACAGGCGAAAAACCGGGCGTCTGGGCCTGACGGAAGAGTAAGGTTGTGTAAATCTGCCAGGCGGTGTCCCAATCGCTAGGTTTATGGCGATTTAAGTCTAAATGAACTGGCAGGTAGGGCAGTAATGGCATCATTTCTAATGCACCCTGACCAAAATTGGTAAAGTCCTCTAGCAGTGGGCAGTCTGTCTTTTGAAAAATGGTTTGCATCAGCCCATTCCAACGGATGCGAGTAGAGGTGAGGTTGGTCTGGTTAGGGATTAGGGTAACGCTATTGCGAAATTCATAGGTGCGATCGCAAATCCGCAAAATTATCTTGCGACCGTGCACATGTAAGTCAAGCACCTGGGCATAGTCTTGCACCAGTTCCTTGCTTTTGGTTTTACCCCAGGGGCCTTTGTCATTGACCTGCTCAAATACCGGCAGCTGTGCCCGCACAATTTGGGTCACCTCAGACCAATCAAACTGGAGTGAGCCCATCTGGCCTGTGGGGCTCTGGCAGACAATGGCAGGGGTGGGTGCGATCGCACGAAAATGCTTGACCTGAAACACCTCAACCGTTTTCAAATCATCAATGGTCGACCATATCGTAGGCACTCCGGCTGCCTGCAGCGCCTCCCCGTAATATTGCATTTCACCAATTGGGCCTGTGCGCTGCAGTCTTAGACCTCGCTTTGGCAGCTGCAGACGAGCCATGTAGGGATCAATTCTAAGCACATTGGCCAAACCAACGGCAGCTTGCTGCGCATCCGCTGGTGGTGTAATTATCAGAATGCCCGGCTCTCCACTCCCTAAGACGGCTTTAGCCTCATCCAATGCTTCCTGGCGATTTGCCTCCCGTGCCTGCTGTACTCGCTTCAGCCCAGCTCGAGCTTGACCCATGAGCTTTGGATTATTCACCCGTTTTAGAAACGTCAGATAGGTCTTCTCAGCGGCATCCCACTGCAGAGTCCCTTCTTGCAATCGGCCAATCGACAGCAGCATAAACGGATCTTTAGGAGCCGCCTTACGCCATTTTTTAATGAGCTGAGTCGCCCGGCGATAATCTTGAGCGTCCAGGGCTTCAGTAACAAGTTGATGCATAGGATGGCGAATGCGACGGCAAATGGCCAAATTTTCCCTATTGTAATCATCGAAAGGCCCAGGGGCATCCTCCATGGCGCTCTGGTATAAAAATGCTTGAAATCTGCTTCACAACCAACCAACCAAAACCCGCGTCTACAATAGGGCAAGGTATATTGCGAGGCTCCCATGCGCACACCGCCATTTATAGCTCAGCTACTGACAACCAGCCTGATGGGTGTCGTGATTGGTCTAAGCTGGGGCTGGGGTAAACAAGCAGCCACTCAAGAAGTCCCCGCTCAGCCTGCACTACCCACTTCAGAGCCGCCTGCATCACCTACTCCGGAGCAGCCTGCACCATCCGCAGTGTCAGCTGAGTTTTTAGTGTTAGCCGGTGGCGGGGCCCCCCACTATAACGAAATTGCTCTCGAAAAAAATGTACGCTACTTCCAGCGTACGCTAGATGCCTTAGGCATAAATCTCAGCAGTACGCGTCAGTATTTTGCCAACGGCAACGATGGCCAGCCAACAGTTCGGTATATCAACCGAGTGGGGCAAGAACAATTTAAACCTCCAGAAATTGCAAACTTAGATGGTCCTGCCACTGTGGATAATGCTCAAACGTGGTTTGAAGACTTGGCCCAAAAACCATCTCCGTGTCCAGCATTTTTCTATTTCACGGGGCATGGAGCCTACAACAATGAGAATCCCGAAAACAATGCGATGATTCTTTGGGAAGAAAAGCTGGTCTCGGTTCAACAGCTCTCTAGCTGGCTCGATCAGCTACCGCCCGATCAACCCTTTGTAACCATGATGGCCCAATGTTTTTCGGGGTCTTTTGCGAATCTCATTTATGAACAGGGCAATCCGGAAAATCCTGTGGCGCTGCAAACCCGCTGTGGGTTTTTCGCTACCGTTGCTGAGCGCCCTTCGGTGGGCTGCACACCCGCTGTGAATGAGGCTGACTACCGGGATTATAGCTCTAGCTTTTTCGCGGGACTGAGCGGTGTTGATCGTGTAGGGAATGCCGTTGTTTCTGCTGATTACAATACTGATGGTACGGTGTCTTATGCTGAGGCCCATGCCTTTGCCAAAGTGGATAAAGAGACCACCGATTGGCCAGTGTCTACAGCAGAGGTTTGGTTGCAAAAACAAGCCAGTGAAGAGAAGATTGCCGAGATTTTTGCACAACCCATGGAGGACTGGATTGCTGCGGCTCAACCACAGCGACAGTACGTCATTCGCGCTCTCAGTGAAAAACTTGAGCTAGACCTGACTCAATCTTATGCAGCGCAAATGCCCCCCACAGACTTTGAATCGGTCACAGGTGCCTACTGGGTTCGCTTGGGGATGGAGCTAACCAACATTGCAATGATTCAAGAGATTAATCAGACAGGCAGTGCTGAAACTAAGGCTGTTTTAGACAGGCTACTGAACTGTGAAAACGGCAGCTTTCCAAAAGCTGAAGCCACAGCGATGCTGCCTCCAGCGCGCGCCAATCTAAATTGATATCCACTTTTGCCTACAGAGTTGTTTTTAATGTCCCACCATATTTTTTTGGAATCTGACTCTCATAGGAGAGTTCTTTAATATCGCTGTAGAGCTTGATGTATTCTAGGGCAGAATTCTCCCAGCTAAAGTTTTCTGCCATGGCTCGCTGCTGCAGCTTTTGCCAAAAAGGTTTGTATTGGAAGCCTTCCCAGGCACGCACCATGCAGGTAAACAAATCTAGTGGCTCATAGCGATCAAAGCAGTAGCCGGTGCCAGTGCCATTAACAGGGTCATGGTGGCTGACGGTATCGACTAGCCCCCCTGTACGCCGCACAATGGGCACACAGCCATAGCGCATGGCAATCATTTGGCTAATACCACAGGGTTCAAACCGTGAGGGCATCAAGAATGCATCGGCACCAGCGTAGATCTTTTGGGCAAGCTGGTTGCTGTACATCAGATAGACCGATACGCGACCTGGAAACCGATTAGATAACTCCCACAGCTGGGTTTCGTATTGGCGGTTGCCAGAGCCTAACAGCACTAACTGAGCATCGGTATAGGCCAAAAAGCGATCCATTGTTTGTAAGATCAAGTCGATGCCTTTTTGCTCCACCAAACGGCTTACTAAGCCAATCAGAAATCGGTTTTCGTCAACTTCTAACCCCATTTCTTCTTGAAGGGCTTTTTTGTTAACAGCGCGTTTATCTAGAGTGTCAGCTGTGTAGGTCTGTTTGATCTGCTCGTCAGTTGCTGGATTAAACGCATCAAGGTCAATTCCGTTGACAATGCCGCTCAGTTTTTCACTGATATAAGACAGCAGTCCTTCCAACTTTTCGCCATATTCTTTGGTTTGAATCTGCTTGGCATAGGTGGGTGATACCGCATTGACTCTATCGGCGTACAGTAGAGCCGCAGCCATGGTGCTATCGCCCTGCATATACCACGGGCACCAGGTAATTTTGTCTAGCTTCCAGCGCCAGGGGCCTTGGTAGGCCAGGTTGTGAATCGTAAAGACTGTCGAAATCTCAGGTGACTGGTGCATCCATACCGGAAGCATGCCCGTATGCCAGTCATGACAGTGAAGAAGATCGGGTTTCCAATGGTTCCAGCAAAACTCGGCAGCACCGTTGGCAAAAAAGGTAAATCGCCAGTCTTCGTCTTCGGTGCCGTAGATATCGTTATTGTCAAAAGCGGGATGGCCAAACAAATATAGGGGGACATCTGACTTGGGCAGGGTTGTTTCATACACTGCAAATGCATTAAACATGGCGTAGCCCCACCAGACCGGTTCATCAGGAATGTCTATTTTGTCTTTCAACAAGCCGTAGTAGGGCATAAAGACACGCACGTCGTGCCCCATGGCTCGCAGTGTTTTTGGCAATGTGCCGACCACATCCCCCATGCCGCCGACTTTTGCCAAGGGTGCGGCCTCTGCTGCCACAAATAAAATTCGCATTGTGTCTCTGTTGCCCCGCTGAAAAACCCATGTGCCACGGGATCAAGTCTAGAGGTGGATTGACTTTGTGCATAGTGCTTAAGCCTACGGAAAAAAAATGAAGGGGCGTTCCATGGAACGCCCCTTCATTTTTTGAAAAATTAGATTAGACCCATTCTCAGTTAACGGTTTTCGGCGCTAATCGCGTCCAAAATCTCCTGAGCACCAGCGTCTTTGGCACCCTTAGCCAGGGTTGTGCCCATCTCATCCGCTGTTTCCACCGGTCCTGAAATGGTGTCCTTCACTAACGTTTGACCATCTAGACTGGCCACGATGCCGGTCAATGTTAGAGTATCGCCCTCAATGACCGTATTCACTCCAATGGGGACCTGACAGCCACCTTCTAATTCCCGTAGAAAGGCGCGTTCTGCATAGCAACGCTGAGCCGTCGGCTGATGTTCTAGGGTTTTAATTACCGTAAGAATGTCGTCATCGCCGCTGCGGCACTCGATGCCAAGGGCACCTTGACCAACGGCATGGAGTGAAATACTAGCAGGCAGCACCTGCTGAATGCGCTCCGCCATATCTAATCGCTTGAGCCCTGCCACTGCCAAAATGATGCCATCATACTGACCTTCATCGAGCTTACGCAGACGGGTGTTGAGATTGCCGCGAATATCTTTGAACTGAAACGACGGAAAGTGGTGACGTAGCTGGGCAAGACGCCGCAATGAGGAGGTGCCAATGATGGCTCCTTTAGGCAGCTGATCTAGGGTCTTACCCGCATAATTTTCATTCACACCAAGGGCATCGGCTGGGTATTCTAGATCGGTGACGCAGCCCAGCATCAAACCCTCTGGCAGACGAGTGGGTAAATCTTTAAGGGAGTGAACGGCAAAGTCGACCGTGCCATTCAGCATGTCGTCCTCTAGTTCTTGAGTAAAGAGGCCCTTATCGCCAATTTTAGACAGAGAAACATCTAGAATTTTGTCCCCTTGGGTTTCCATGGTTTTAACTTCAAAGTTAATTTCAGGAAAGCGTTTTTGTAGCTCACCTTGCACCCAGTGGGTTTGCACCAGGGCAAGCTGACTTTTACGAGAACCAATCCGAATAGTGCGGGTTGCTACATTTGAGGACATAGGTAACAGATTTGTTATGGTTAGACAGCCAGCCCTCGCTGGCTAAAAGAGTTGCTGCTGTTGTCTGTATGGAAATCTCTCGATCTGATTGACATGCTGTGTGGCAATGCCTTTTCAGTTGAGCCTTTCCGAGGAATAGCAGCGTCAAAAAAATATACAAGATCTTAAGATTACAGCACAGACGACCGCTCACGGTCGCAAAGCAGCGGGAGTACGAAGTTCTGTAAATGAGTGTTTATTTTGGTTTACGAAAGCAGCTGTGGTTTGAAGGCTTAGGTAGGCGGTTAGCAGGGGGCTTAGTGGCTTTGATGCTAATGTCGCTGCCGGCCTATGGCCAGCGGCTAGATCCAGTACTGCTGGATGCTTTTTTAACCAATCCGTTAGAGGCAGAGCCGCGCGATCCGCTACTGCCCACCCCGGTGGTGGACCGGCCCCTTAGCCCGCTGGAACTCTATACATTAGAGCTGGCACTGTTTGAGATGGATGCCCAGGCTCGGGAATTGTTGCTGGCCAATCAACCCGATGCGGCGTTTGAGCTTTGGATGCGGGAGGTGCAGCTGCGGCGTGTATTTGGCTTGGAAGTTGAGCTAGAGGCGCTGGGCCGGATTGGTCAGCAGGCGTGGAATGCTCAGCGATCGCAAGAGGTGCGGCTACTGTCGGTGCGGCTAGAGCGCATTTGGGAAGCAGAAAAGGCGACGGCATCTCTAGAGCGGGTGGAAACGATTGCCGCCATTGCTCAGGTATTGCGGATGCGAGATACCTCAACCGAACTTTATCAGCAGCTAGTTGAGATGACAGCGGCTGATCTAACCACTCAGCAAAGCTGGGTAGTGGTTTTGGCCGGCCACTACCTGCAGTGGTTTGACTTTGATAATGCAGCTCAGCTGTTCACCCAGCTGGCAGACAGTTCAAAAACTGAGGGGAATACGCTAGAGCACACCCAGCATCTGACAGATTTAATCTATAGCTACCAACAAGCTAAAGACTATGGCCAGGCGATACCGGCCCAAGCTGAGCTGCTGAGACTCTATAGAACCACCGGGCAGAATGACCGGGAGCCTCCCCTTGGAATTGATATGGCCCGCAATTTTCGAGCTATTGAGCGGTATCCCGAGGCGCTTGAATATTACAACTTGGCCTATGTTACGGCCCAGAGTCTACAGCTCTATGGCCATGTGAGCACTGTGCTCAAAGATCTCGGTAATTTGTACGCTGAGCAGGGGCTGACCAATGAAGCCCTAACAATGTATAACCTGCTGGTGCGGGCTGAGCAGCAAGCCTATAACCAGCACGGTATTTTAGAGGCTTATGATCGTTTGGGGCAGCTGTATCTGAGCATTGACGATACTGAAAATGCCCTGATTGCATTTCGTGCCGGACTGGCTTTCTCTGAGTCTCTTAACTATCGTGAGGACTATTTTCTTGGGGAGGTGGCCAGACTTAGTGCAGATAACCCACCAGAGGGTGTCGACGACTCCGAGACAGAACCCAGCCTGGGCGAATCGCTGCGCGAAGACCTGAGGGATAACCCCCCTTTTGATGTGGAGCCTGTAGAAATAGAACCGACAGAGTCAACAGATTTAGCGCCTGAGACAGAGCCTGAGACTACCCCTGAAGCCTTGCCAGAGGTGGAAATCATCACCGATGAAACTGATGACGCAGCCCCTGAAGCTGCCCCCGAGGACGAAGAGACTAATTAAAGCAGTAGCTTTAAGCCGATAACACTCAGCAGCACTAGAACAGCCTGGCGAAAGCTGTTGGCGTCTATGTATTTAGATAGCCAGATGCCTGACCCTAGGCCAGCGACAAAAAACGGGGTGGCGTAGCCGACTTGAGTTAGCAGGTCGTCGTTAAAGTCCCCTTGCCAGAGATGGGTTGCGATCGCAGCAAATGACAGCACACAAAAAACACCTGGCAGATTCCCCTTAAATTCTTGAGGACTCCACTGGTTGCAGTTACCGTAGATGACAATGGGCGGGCCGCCAATATTAAATGCGCCAGTCAAAACTCCTGAAGCTGCCCCAAAGGCATAGGCCCAGGAACGTCCGGTGAGTTCAGGCAGCGACAGCTGTAGCCACGAGTAACCCACATAGGCTAAGACCATCACCCCTAGCATTTGCAGCGCCAAGTGCTCTGGTACGTAGTGCAAACCGACCACACCGATGGGAATGGTCATCAGAGCTGCCGCTGCTAAATGAACAATACGCGACCATTCAAAACTATCCCGGTAATACCACCAAAGGGCAATATTGCTCATCATCCCCACCGCGATAACCAGGGTTACCGCTAGCTGCAGGTCCATAAAAAATGGCAGTAATGAGACTGCCACTAGCGCAAAACCAAACCCTGTCAGGCTCTGTACCAATGAGGCCAGACCTACAATCAGCCCAATCCATAAGGTATCGGCCATATTGACGTCAAGGATGTCCATGGGGCCTCGCCACAATTACGTACTAAGTAAATATTACCGACTATTAAGAAAAGTGTCTTATATAAATGCTGACTTTTGGGTTAAATGCAACGATTGCTGGGCGCTACGGCAGAATAGCCAGCCTGACAGCATAGATACATTTGTTAATGATTTTTAGCGATCGCTAATAGTGTCAGCTGTGGCGCAAACCTATATTTGCTGGGTTCAGCCACAGATGGTTGAATATACAACTAGCAGTTTGTGAGCTAGCTATGACGTCAGCCTACGGTACTCCCAAAGAAATCGCGCGTCAGATGACCAGTGACTGTATTGCGATGCGTTTGCGACAGATTAATCGCATGGTGACTCGTCTGTATGACGAAGCGCTTCGTCCTCTAGGATTCACTGTAAATCAGCTCAATATTTTAGCCACTATTGTTACCCGAGGCCCGATCACACCAGGTCAGTTGGGGCAGATGCTGGGCATGGAAAAATCCACCGTGAGTCGCACTATTGAGCGGATGTACAAGCACGGCTGGATTGATATTGGACCTGGCAAAGATAAACGCAGTCAATCCCTTAAAGCGACACCTAAAGGTCGGCAGCTATTGACTACAGCGGCCCCAATATGGCACGAGCTGCAGGCCAACGTGCTCGACTCAACCGCTGAGAATGCGGGGCTTTTGGCCGCCTTTGGCATTGGTGCCAAATCCTCAGAAACCGATGGGGATACAGATGATTTTTACAGCGATGAATTTGCTGCGGATTTTTATTCTTAATTTTGTAGGGGCGTTCCATGGAACGCCCCTACAAATCCGTCATATGGAATTTTGTAGGGGCTAACCTTCTTTTATGAGTGCCATTGCCTTTTGCTGCATCATCTTAAAGATGTTGTAAAACCCATTGGCGCGTGACGGCGTGAGGCTAACGTCAAGCTGAGTATCTTTAATAAAGTCGGGTTCTAAGTCCACAATGGTCTGTGGTGATAACCCCTTGAGACCCTCAATCAGTAAAGCCACCAGTCCCTTGGTGATTTGGGCATCCGAATCACCCTGGAAGCTCACATTGCCATCTTCATCTGCGATCGCAATGATATGCACCTGAGACACGCACCCTTTAACCTTGTTTTCTGTTGTCTTGGCATCGTCAGGGAAATCCTCCAAACGCTTCGCGTACCATAAAAGTTGTTCGTAGCGACGTCGTGGATCTTGAATCCGCTGAAAACGTTTAACAATTTTGTCTAAGGCGGGTGGACGAGCGGAATTAACAGACATCTAATAAAGGCAATCTCGTTGGCATTACTAATGTCTTTAGTGTAAACCGCTCTAGTCTTGATCAAAGGGAAAGGGCCAAACAAACTGCATGTGCTTAGTCACCATTCTCTTTATTGATCATGAACCTGTTGGCAACGGTCTCAGGCTGCAGTGCCGATAAAATCACATGATCTGAGTCGGTTACGATCACAGCACGGGTCCGTCTACCGTAGGTGGCGTCGACGAGCTGGCCGGTATCTCGGGCATCACCAATCAGGCGCTTGATGGGGGCAGATTCGGGGCTGACAATAGCGACTACCCGATTAGCAGATACGATATTGCCAAAGCCAATGTTGATAAGCTTAATATCCATAGGTTTGCAAGCGATGGTCTGAAGCATAGGCTCAAGAAAATTGCAACCGCTAATAGCCGTAGCGGAGCGACCTATTAAGTGTGTAAATTGTCTAAATCCTAGTACCGAAATGTTAACGAAAAAAATAGAGAATAAACATGAGAAAAACAAGGCTTAATCATTGAGAATGAGGAATTTGTCGCGAATTACTAAGCTTCAGACTGTTCGTCTCCCAGAGACGAAAAAATGAAAATCACCGAATTTTCCCATAAACTGGCAAATTCGTTAATATCAGAGGATAAATAGTGCAGCCGGTTGACATAACAACCCTTAGAGCCGTTTGCAACGAGCTAACCGTCGAATGGTTGCCCGCTCGTTGTGAACAGGTTGTGCAAACAGATCGTAACACTGTTTGTCTTGGTTTACGGACATTTGATCGACGTGGCTGGCTGACAATTTCCTGGCATCCTCAGGCTGCGCGCATACACATCGGAGCTGCACCCCCTAAACGCCCTGATACCTTTACTTTTAGCCAACAGCTTAAGCATCAATTTAGCGGTCTAGCGCTCACCAAAATTGACTTTCTGGCTCCTTGGGAACGGGCTATTGATCTCCAGTTTGCCCGCCGCCCCGATGAAGCGGCCGAATGGCATCTGTATGTAGAGATCATGGGAAAGTACAGCAATGTTTTATTAACAAATTCTCATCAAGAGATTGTGACCGCGGCCCATCAAGTCAATGAGCAACAATCCAGTGTGCGCACTATTCGCACTGGGGGGCGATATCAACCACCGCCAACAATTGTAGGTACACTTCCCCGCCTCGACGACCCCTTCACCGATTGGCAAGAACGGATTAGCTTGGTGCCCGGTAAACTCAGCAAAATGATGGTGAAAAGCTACAGCGGTCTCAGCACCGCTTTGGCAAAACAGCTGAGTAGGGCGGCCCAGCTAGAGCCAACTCAAACCACCGATAGTCTAGCGGCTGATGATTGGCAGCGGCTCTATGTGCAGTGGCAGAGCTGGCTTCAATGCCTAGAAAAAAATGACTTTCAACCCGCGCTAACACCCCAAGGATATACGGTACTGGGTTGGGCTGGAGAACCGATAGCAGGGTCAATTCAACAACTACTAGATACGTACTACACCAACCAGCTGAATCAGCAGATTTTTTCTCAGCTGCATCATCGGCTCACCCAAAAAACAAAAAATCTTACCGGTAAGCTTCGTCAAAAAGCTGCAAACTTTCATCAGCGTTTGGATGATTCTGACCAGGCTGACCAGTATCGCATTAAGGCCGATTTATTAATGGCCTATCTACATGAATGGACACCGGGCATGTCGTCGATTCAGCTACAGGATTTTGAGTCAGGTGACCCCGTCACTTTGGATCTCAATCCTGAAAAAAATGCTGTGCAAAATGCCCAAGCTTTTTATAAGCGGCATCAAAAACTCAGGCGTACCCGTGATGCGGTGATGCCCTTACTGGAGGAAGTAGAAGCCGAGCTGCATTATCTCGAACAGGTGGAGGCTGCTCTAAGTCAGACAGCGGCCTATCGCGATCCTGACGATCTCTCTGCCCTAGAAGAAATCCGAGATGAGCTGGTGCAGCAGAGCTATGTCGATGATCCCTATCAACGTCAGACCAAACACTCAGGACGCGGACGCTCAGAAAAATTGCCTAATTTTTATAAGTGTCAAACACCTGACGGCACTGAAGTCTGGGTAGGCCGTAACAACAACCAAAACGAAGCCCTATCATTTAAGGCGGCCAATGACTATGATTTATGGCTCCACACTCAAGAAATTCCCGGTAGTCATGTCTTGTTACGGTTAGAACCCGGAGCAAAGGCTAGCGATGATGACTTAGCTTTTGCTGCCAACGTCGCTGCTTGGTTTAGCCGCGCCCGCCAGTCAGAACAAGTGCCAGTGGTTTTTACCAAGCCTAAACATGTCTATAAACCAAAGGGAGCTCGACCCGGCATGGTGATTTATAAACATGAACAGGTGCTGTGGGGGCAACCCCAAAAAGCTAAAGACTATTTAGAAGAAGAAGGGAAAGGAGTTTTGAATTCTTAGTTTTAAGCTCGTTGTCTTTAGCTGGTGAGTAACTTGTTAAAGGCTGTCCACTTAATAAATTCAAAATACTCAGCGAGCTGAGAAGAGCAAAGCTCTACAAAACTCAAAATTCCTCCACTGTCTGTTTCACAATGCAACTCACTACACCAACTGCAAACCGACTTCATCCCCTTAGTGTGGCTCCCATGATGGACCGCACCGATCGACATTTTCGCTACTTTATGCGGCAGATTACGCAAAAAACGCTGCTGTATACCGAGATGATCACAGCCCAGGCGATTCTCCATGGCGATCGCAACAAACTGCTGGGCTTTGATCCTGCCGAAAAACCCCTAGCGCTACAGATTGGCGGTGATGATCCTCCGCTGTTGGCGAAGTGTGCCCAAATTGCTGAAGATATGGGCTACGACGAAGTCAACCTCAATGTGGGCTGCCCCAGTAACCGGGTGCAGAGTGGCAACTTTGGTGCATGCCTGATGTCTCAGCCAGAGCTGGTGGCTGAGTGTGTGGCAGCTATGGGCTCGGCTATGACGATTCCAGTCACAGTAAAGCATCGCATCGGCATCGATGAGTGCGATCGCTACGAAGACATGGTGAACTTTGTCACCACTGTTGCTGCAGCTGGCTGTCAACGCTTTACCGCACATGCGCGTAAAGCATGGCTACAGGGACTCAGCCCCAAAGACAACCGCACGATTCCGCCGCTACGCTATAACGATGTCTATCGGCTCAAACACGAGCACCCAGAACTTTGGATTGAGATCAATGGCGGCATCAAAACCCTGGATGTTGCCCAAGAGCATCTGCACCGGGTTGATGCAGTGATGATTGGCCGTGCGGCCTATGACACACCCTACATTTTTGCCCTGGCCGACTGCGATATTTATGCTGCTGCTGCCCCTGCCACACGACACCAGGTGGTGTATGCCATGCTGCCCTACATTGCGCGCTGGACTGAACAAGGGACTAAGCTGCATTCGATTACCCGTCACATGCTGCAGCTTTTTCATGGTCAGCCGGGCAGTCGAGCTTGGAAGCGCCATCTAACTGATAATGGCTGTCGACCTGATGCAGGAATTAACACGGTAACAACAGCTTTGGCTCAGGTGCCAGAATCATTGAGTACAATTACTTATGATCTTGCCCCTTTGTCAACCTAAATTCCAGTGACATTGTGAAAGATAAATACCTCAGCCACTAAAATTTCGCTTATTAATAAATCTTAATAAAATATTACAATCTGCTACACAATGGAGGTCTACAACTTAGTTCACTCCTTAGATGGCAAGAATAAAGATTACAGTCTATGGCCGGGTACAAGGTGTGGGCTTTCGTTATCACACCCGCCAAAAAGCGCAGGAACTCGAAGTGACGGGCTATGTCACTAATAAGCCTGACCATACCGTAGAAATTGTGGCCGACGGCACCGATGAACAGCTCGAAGCTCTAACCGAATGGGCTAGAACCGGACCTGAGCGAGCCAACGTCAAACGCATTGAGGTGGAAGCCTGTCTGCCTATCAACCGATTTGATGAGTTTGTAATTGAGTACTAAACACCTAGAACAGCGTAAACACCATAACTAGAGCGACCGTTGCCATAAACGTCAATATAAAAATGTCGCGCCCTAAGGAACCGCGTGCAGTTCTGCGGGGGACGGCGCGAGTCGCCCTGGCAAAATTGTTAGGGATCCCTGGGTAGTTATGGGTGTAACCGTTGCCGCCGTAGACCGCAGTAGCTGGAGGCTTAAGTTCATAGCTGTTGTAGGCTACCTGATTCCTTAACCAGCTCGATGTGGGCTCCTCTAATGGCACAAACATAGATTCTTTGATTACGAGATCAATCTCATGGTTGTTCCAGCCCTTTTCTCGTAAAACAGAGGCCGCCGCATCTGAACCACGGTTGAGAAAGTCAATCTCACCTTTATTGGGCTCAGCATGATCGTCATATAGCGAGTCAACAGGTGCACCGAAAATCTTCTGCAGCTTATCCAACTCCCTAGACTGGCACTGGATAGTTTCAAATTGTTCGTGGCTGATTTCAGTATTTTTAAGCACAGCGTTGATCTGTTCACAGGACCAACCGTCTCTACACAAGGTGCGAGCTGCTCTTATGTCTATAGCTTGCTCCAACAAGGCATCAGGCTGAACGTGTTTCATATATCTCTAGATCCATACAATGCACAGCGCGATCAAAATGCGTATATCCAAGTTGAGAGCCACGCACGGCTGTTATGAATTCATTGGGGAGTGCGGTGTTCTTAGGTTGAACGCCAAAAACATCAGTACTGCTGATGTTGAATACTCCTTACAACGAACACATATAGAAGACGCTCTGGGGATACAGTGGTTCCGCCTACTGAACATGTCTAAAAAAATCACAGCACGTGAAAAATGAGTGAGACTCCTAGAAAAACTAACCCACCAACCCAGAACAGCATAATGAAGGTGCTGACAGCAGACTTAGTTGGCGGTTGCGGGTAATGATGTAACATGCCGGGCAGATCCTTGATGAACGCAAGGCTCAGGTCATTTAGGTCAGTGGCCGGTGGTTTGAGTACGTTGCGAACCTGCGCCAAATGCCAGCCATGGTGGCTCAAAACAGCCGCAGCAGCTTCGACGCCGCGATTCATCACACGTAAGACAGGCAATCTATTTTTGGTGATATTAAGTCCTAACCGTTTGGCATCTGTGGATGAGCTGACTGTCGGGGGTGGCCCAAATTTTCGCTGTAGCTGCTCAAGTGCGATCGCAAGTTAAACGGTTGAGTGTTAACCAAACTTGACTCTCGGGTAATACTCAATCGCAAGACACCCCATTCAAAGTTTTGTTGAGTGTGCCAGCGTAGAGCGCAGATGGGGATTACTCATCTTTATAATCTACCGTAGCTACACAATATTGCGGGCAGATTCTGTTGCTGAAGTTTACATCACTATTGTCCAAAGAACGCTAGTTTCCATAGGCGGAGGGCTGTTATGTCTGGACCGGGGTTTGCGTTAGCGGTTGGTCTTTCATTTGTTCATGCGTTTGTTTCTAAACTCAATGTCGTTTCCTTTATTCCTGAATTTCGATGGATGTCTTTTGCTGGCGGAGTTTCCATTGGCTATGTCTTTCTAGAAATCTTTCCGGAGTTAAGCCATGCGCAAGAGGTTGTAGAGCATTCTCAAGGGGCCATTATTGCCTACTTTGAGAACCATGTATACCTACTGTCACTGCTAGGGTTGCTGGTGTTCTATGGTCTAGATATTTTAGCCCTAAAAGCCCGTCAGCAGCGTATCAAAAGCGGATATGGTGGCATGCAGCATACAGTTTTTTGGATTCATCTAGCCGCTTTTACTGTGCTCAATGCAATTGTCGGATATCTGCTGCAAGAGCTGGCCAATCATACGTTAGTCCAATGTCTTCTGTTTTTTGCTGCTGTTGCACTACACTTTTTTGTTGTGGATCATGGCATGCGAGAGCACTATCAGTCACTCTATGACAAGTATGGGCGCTGGGTGTTAACTGCAGCGGTCATGATCGGTGCGATCGCAGGTCAAATCTTTCACTTTAACGAGGCCAGTATCCTGATGATTTGGTCATTTTTAGCCGGCAGCATTATTCTCAATATTCTCAAACGAGAACTACCCGACGAGCAAAAAAGTTGTTTTGGCTCCTTTACTGTAGGAGCTGGTCTTTACACAATTTTGTTGCTGCTGGTCTAATCCGCTTTCCTAAACAGTAATTCAACATAACACTATGACAGAACAACTTTCCAAAATTACTCAAAATCAGTGTGAGAATGCTCCTGCAACCTATGGTGATCTCAAGGCACTATTCTTAAACTGCACGCTCAATCGTACACCTGTACTTTCCCATACCCGTGGAGTGATTAATATCGCTAAAGAGATTTTTGAGGCTAACGGTATCCAAACAAAAGTGATTCGCCCTGTTGACTATGAGATTCCAGCTGGTTTGGGAGTAGACATGTCTGAAACCCCTGAGTGGGATAGGGATGATTGGCCTCAGCTGCAGAAACAGATCGATGAAACCGACATTTTGGTGTTGTGTACGTCGGTATGGCTAGGAGAGAAAAGCTCTGTATGTAACCGTGTTTTAGAACGGATGTATGGCTACACCCACCTACTCAATGAAAAAGGCCAATATCGAGACTATGGCAAGGTTGGGGCAACACTGATTACGGGGAATGAAGATGGTGTAAAACACTGTGCAATGAATATTCTGTTTTCACTGTCTCATATTGGCTATACGATTCCTCCCCAGGCGGATGCAGGGTGGCTTGGTGAAGTAGGGCCTGGTCCATCTTACTTAGACCCCGGCTCAGGTGGCCCCAACAATGATTTTACAAATCGAAACACCACATTTTTGGCCTGGAACTGTATGCATCTAGCGCGGATGCTCAAGGACAGCGGCGGTATTCCGGGGCACGGCAATCAGCCAAATGTTTGGGATGCGGGATGTAAGAGTGATTTTAAGAATCCTGAACATAAGGTGTAGGTTGAGTTGTTTCATCTAACCTGCGTTTCTTGTGGACACTCATCGGTCAGTCTTTGTAAGATTTGATGGATGGGTGAACGTTTTGTGCATTTGCCGTTTAGGTAGCAAAAAATATGACAGATGCTAGCTCTCCGGATCAGTCTGGGGAAACGTTGCTTACGACTGCAGAGCCTTTAGAGGCGACTCCTCGTTCCTTTCGCGCGATCGCAATTTGGCTATTAGGGTTTGCTGCACTGGCTGGGGCAGCTGGCTGGGGCTACATGCGCTATCGCGGTACCCAAACAGAAGCTGTCTCAGTGCCTTTGCATACGGTTGAGCGCTCAACTGTTGAGCTAACGGTGACGGCGGGCGGTACTCTGGCTTTGGGCGGTCAACAGACGCTAAAGTCACCCCAAAACGAGGCGACGGTTGAGCAGGTTTTGGTAGAGGTCCGTAGCGTAGTGGAGGCAGGACAACCGCTTTTGGTGTTGCGTGATCGCAGGAATGAACAAGAGGTGCGATCGCAGCAGGTTGAAATCCAAAAACTGCAGCTTGACCTCAGCCGCAATCAAGAAAAAGTTACCGAAGTGCAGCAGCGCGTTAATGATGCCGTAGAACAGTTTCAAGAATCTCAGGAACTGGCGGCCCAGGGCTTTATTTCTGAAGACGAGGTCCGCGAAGACCAGACCGATGTCGATAGAGTCCGATCTGAGCTAAAAGATGCGCAGCTGACTGTGACTAAGACCGAGCTGGATATCAAAACCGCGTCTGACACATTGACCCTGTTAGAACAACAGCTCAACGACCGGGTGGTGACATCGCCCATCAATGGAGTGGTGCTGGAAGTACAGGTTAGTGCCGGAGAAGCGATCGCAACAGATACAGGTCTGCTCACCCTGGGGGACCCAAATCAAGAAATCGTTGAGCTGCAGCTCTCCACACTAGATGCAGCCAAAGTAAGCATTAATCAACCGGCACGAGTGCGGGCCATCGGTCCCGATGCTCAAGATTATCAAGGGCGGGTAGTTGCGCTGGCACCCCAGGCTCTGTCGGCAGCTGGGGGTGGCGGCAACTCACAAGAAGGTCAGGCTCGAGTTACCGCCAAGGTAAGCCTCAACAACGCTAGCCAAGCCCTGATTCCCGGTAGCTTTGTCAGCGTTGACATCATTACAGAACAGCAAAAAGACGTGCTGGTAGTGCCTCCTGAAGCTGTCCAGCGTAACGGTGAGCAGCCATTTGTTTGGATACGCAATCAGCGAGGTAATGCAGAACAACAGCCAATTGAGCTGGGGCTACAAGGTCTAGATCTAGTCGCTGTGACAAACGGACTCAGCCAGGGCGACCAGATTGCCCTGGTGCCCCCGACACTGACCATTACCCCTGGTATGCCCATTACAGAAGCCTCAGGCTTTTCTTTGCCCCCCGAAGCATTTGACCAATAACGACCATGGGACTTCCCTTACCTGATTTGTTGTTTATGACCTGGCGCTCCCTGACCAATCAGTGGCTGCGCTCTGGTTTAACCACCTTTGGCGTATTTATGGGGGTGGGGGCTGTGAGCGCCACCCTCAATATTCAAACCATTACCCGCGACCAGATCGACCTCAAACTGGCTGAGCGCGATCGTCCCTTTGTCAGCCCTTGGATTTATGCCCGAGAAGGCCCAGAGCCAGAGCTAGATGAAGAATTTCAAAAAGCACTCACAGACTCCATTGTCGAGATTCGCTCCATTAGCTCCATCAGCAATGTATTCAATCTCAATATGGTGCAGTATGAGGCTCAAGAAGCTGAAGTCCGTGCCCGCAGTGTTTCTTTAAACTATTTAGACACAACGGGGCGACGCATGTTGCAAGGTCGCTTTTTTGACCAAATAGATGTAAAAGAATATCGTCCTGTCGCCCTCATAGATGAACAGTTAGCGCTTAATCTGTTTCAAGACCAGTCCCCCTTAAATAAGGCGATTTACGCCAGTGGCAATCGGTTTGTCGTTATTGGTGTAATGGAGTCGAAAACTAACTCTGAATGGGGAGAAGGAGGAGAGCTTTGGATGACTCAGACTTTTGCCAATGTGCTCTCAGGAGGATATGGCTGGGATTCGATACAAATTAGCTCCCACTCTCTTACCCAAATCAATGACTTAAGTAATGCTGTTGAAATATTCTTACAACAGAGTTTTCCCCAAGCCGAGATTCATGTTTGGAGCAATGCTGATGACTTATTAGAAGATCTAGAAGTTCAAAAAATTGCCTCAGCGGCCCTGACGGGTGTCGGATTAATTGCATTGGTAATTGGAGGTGTCGGCATTGCCAATATCACAGTTGCCACCGTACTTGAGCGTACAAAAGAGATTGGTATTCGTCGGGCAATTGGTGCCTCAAAGCTAGAAGTGATGGGCCAGTTTATTTTAGAAGCACTGCTATTGAGCTTGCTGGGTGGGACGGCAGCTGTAGCCACCGTTCACGGGCTGACCCGAGTGGCAACCACAGTTGTCATTCAAGCCCCTTATCGGTTTTCCCCTCGCAATACTGTTTTGTCCATGGGGGCAGCGGTGGCGGTAGGTGTGGGGGCTAGCTTTATTCCTGCACTGCGGGCTACCCAAATCGATATCGTTAAAGCGCTGCGGAGTGACTGATGAGAGCACCGATGTTTATCTTTCTTGTGGTCAGCACATTGGCAGTGTCCCCAGTGTGGGCTCAGCTACCGGAGCTACCGCCAGCGGAACGTACAGCACCAGACCCATCTTCTGCACAAGACAATCGTGTTGCTGAGCCAGACGATGACCCTGGGGCAGCACTGTCATTGACCCAGACCGATGTTGTGACTCTGTTATTACAAAATAACCGTGAGCTAAGAAATGCAGCCTTAGAACGTATTGCCCAGCGTCAGGAGCTGCGTGAAGCTGAGAGTATTTTTCAACCTGACTTTACCCCCACACTGCGGTTGGGTGTTGTGGATCGCACGGGTGACACGACTGACATCACCCGTGAGGCTCAGCTAGGCGGAGAGCTGCTGACTCCTCTTGGCACCACCTTAGAGGTAACGGTAGATCTCATTGATGAGCAAGATGTAGATTTAACAGTTACTCAACCACTGTTGCGGGGGGCAGGGCGCAGGATAAACACCGCGTCAGTAGAGATTGCTCGTTTACAAGAAACCGGTAACCAGCTAAATTTGCAGCAGCAGCTGATTACTGACATTACCAACGGTGTGAGGACGTATCATGCCTTAATTCGGGCTCAGGCTAGTTTGCAGATTCAACAGCTCTCATTTGAGACCCAGCAACAACAGCGTCGCTCGGTGAAAGCGCTAGTGGAAGCCGGGCGACGGGCACGCTTCGAACTTGTGGAAATTGATGCTAACCTGGCGGCTACTGAAACCAATGTTTTAGAAGCTGAAAATAATTTAGAACAGGCTAAATCCGATCTTTTAAATCTTTTAGATTTAGAGGAGTCGATTGAAATTTCAGTTCCAGACGAGACTCTTGCCACTTTGAGTACGGTGGAGCAAGAGGCTAATATACCGCCTCTAGATGAGCTGGTGCAGACTGCCTATACTAATCGCCCTGACTATCGGCAGGTGCAGCTTGATGTGCAAGTTGCTGAACTAAATGGTGTCGTTGCAGCAGATAACCGTCGCTGGAACTTAGATTTACGCGCCAATGCCAGTACAGGAGACTTTTCTGAGGCATCGACCGAACTAGTGCTGACCCGACTGCTGGAAGATGAGTCGACGGAAACGGCGTTGCAGCGTAACCGAGTAACCCAGCAACAGTTACAAAACGATGTAGACCGCCTGGAGTCTGATATTCGGCTGAATGTGGCGGATCAGCTGCGGGATGTGGTAGCTGATCGCAAGCGGATTGACGCGACACGGGTAGCCCGTGAACTCGCTGAGCATCGTTTAGAAAATGCCCGCGCGAGAGAGCGTCGGGGGCGAACGCGAGATATTTTTGAAGTGTTAGAACTGCAAAATGACTTAGTTGAGGCACAAAATAATGAGGTGAATGCAGCGATTGATCTAGCAGATGCGATCGCATCCCTCAATGAATCCCTAGGGACTACACTCGAGATCTGGTCTGATCAAGTAGAAGCCAGTCAGCTGCTTGAAGTGCCTGCAACAGTTTCTCCTTCTGAACCCTAGCTTTCAGCAATGACATAAAAACGCTAAAGGGAGGTGTCAAAGTTACCTCCCTTTAGCGCTTGATTATTTAAGACTCAATCGTCTGTCTAAACGATTCTTAGAGAGACTTGTCTTGACCAATATCTTGCATAGAGCGCATCAGCATAGACTGCTGACGTTGACGACTTTGCTGACGGTTCACATGGCCGAGCAAGCGCCCTTTCTTTACAACAGTGGCTGAATTAGTAGTTTGGTTAATAGTCATGGGAGTCGTTTCCTCAAGAGACAACAAAGGTTTTAGTAACTGAGGTACGTTCCTTCGCGCAACGGCTCAATGAGCGGCTGCCTACTTCCGTCCTAAACTCGGTAAAAGCAACCTACTTAGGATGAACGAAGCCATTTCTGTATCTATTGTTACCGTTTAAATTTTGAATGTCAAGTGATCGTGACGACATTAGTAATTTATCAACATATAAGAACCCCTGCTAGGCGGAATCTCCACTTAGCAGGGGTTGCAAAGAGATAGCTTGTCGATGCCTTAAGCGATAAAGCGCAGTCCGACGATGGCCAGTGCGCTGAGAGACATAAACACAGCTAGCCAAATATCCTGAGCGCGCTGGTCTGCAGGGGCAGGCATATTTGCACAATAAACAATGGCCTTAACTTCGTCTTGATGTTGAGTACGCATCTTAATCTTCCTCAAAAATCTTACGGAAGCCCCAACTGAGGCACTGACTAATCATTAGAAACACTGGAGCAGAGGCATAATCAACGCCTTCACAAACACTGCTTCAAAATTTCGTTTCATTACTATGAGTATTGCATAAACAAATGTAAACATAATTGCTCAGGCCGACGCATCGCTAGATGCCTGTGTGTAGAAGGAAGGCTGCAACACAAATACCTCCAATTATTAAGAGAACATTACACATTGTTTTTCGAGCATTTACATCGTCAGCGTACTTAAGAAAGGCTAAGACGCTGAGATAATCCACATAAGAAAAGTAAATGCAAGTTATGTAACATTATCGTTACATTGCGTTACTATTGGTTACATAAGAACAAAGCGCTGCGCTCTCTTACGCTTTCACATCCCTTCAGGCAGCGGCTTAAACCCTTCGACATTAAGGAGCCCATCATGTTTGCACCTCTTGTAATCTTGCTTCGTAGCCAACTAGGTAAGCGTGAGTTCAATCAGCTACGCGGTAAGGCAATTGCCTCACACTCCAAAGCGATTACAGCAGTTTGTAACTGGTTTCGTATTGATCGCACCGATCGTCAAAATCTAATCCGCTTAGCCCGTGACAACGGTAAGAGACTAGGTTTCTTGGCGTAAAGATCTGTAAGAGCTGTCAGAAATTTGAGTCGCCGCTGCTGATTTCAAGAGTTAAGTCGCTCTAGCAAGAGCACTCTATATTGGGTTTTGCAGTTTGAATTTTCTCGAAACTCGGTAATACCTTTTGTTTTACTAACCCTTTCCTCTCAACAGAGATACAACACAGTGAAGCCTTTGCCAGTATCGGCAGAGGCTTTTTCATTAGTTGAGCGGTTGTTTGATCACTTTGCTGGCAGTATTCAGAACACCCGTTGAGAAGACAAAGAGCACAAAAAACTAGCCGAAATAACTTCTAGAGACTCTGTTTTATAAGTAGAGCAATACACAAGGCTCGACATGCTCATCAGGGGCATCTGTCAATTTATCCGCAGGGCCATCCGCTAAACAGCTCCTAAAAAAATCTCAGGAGCTGTTCCATCACTTCTATCAGCAGAGCAGTATTGTTAGGACTTGGTACCAGACCGCTTACGAATGATGATAATGTCACCATCCTGGTATTCAAAGTCTTTAGACTCCGTGGACTTCTTAGACTTACCAGTGCCAGCACCTTGAGCCATCAGCAACAGTAATACGAACGGCAATGAAATAAATAGGACGGGGGACATTACGTTATCTCCTAAAAAACATTGGCAAATTTCAGGTGCTAGCTCAGAACAATATTATTCTGAGCTAGCGCATATATTCGCTGGCGTTGTTGAATCTCGGTATGACTGTCTCTTAAAGATATCGCCGTATCGTGTCTTTAATGGGTTGACTGTATCCTCTAAATCAACAACGACTGTTCGCTCAACTACATTCAGAGAGTAATATCGTTGACTATTACTGTTTGCTTCCTATAGGTCTAATGTAGTATCTGCGTGAAAGTGCTTGACTGCTAGCAGACAGTTGTTCAATTGGCCTAGATCCTTAAGCTAAAATACGGGAAATTCATAAATAGGTCCGTATTGCTTACAAAAGCATTGTGTGTTTTCGCACCTATCCTTGAGGTACCCATATGGGTACCTTTCAACGCCTTCTTGTGTGGCGATATAGAGTTACTGACTGTAATGGAGAAGCTCAGGTGTGAACCTTTTAACAATGGAGCAACCCTGGTGCAGTTTTAATTGCGCCAGGGTTGCTCCTAAATTTCTGTATTAACGAAGGGTTTACGCGGTGTGACGTTGGATGCAGCTCATCTCTGCTTGCTCGGGATCAAATTCATTCGGGAAGCGAGTGATTCCAGGTATGTAGTCAGCATCTTTTAGATTAGTGTTTTGCAAGCTAGCATCGCGTAAATCAGTACCAATGAGCATTGCACCGCGCAGGTCTGCATTCTGCAGATCAACTTTGCTCAGTTTGGCATAGCTGAGATCAACGCCCCTTAAATTTGCCTGACTCAAGTCAACATTACTCAAATCGCTATAGCTAAGATCCGATCCTTTTAGGTCCACATGGCTGAGGCTGGCATCAGCCAGACACAAGCCAGAGAAATCTCGCCGACCTTGGTTATAGTTTTGTAGCAGTGTGGTTACTTCAGACATAGTGTGTGCTGACCCGGTGATGAGAGAAAGACTGTTAGCCAAAGCTGACCGATCTATTCGAAAGTTAAGTATCTCTAGACTATGGTGACCATAAACTTACCTATATTGCTCAGGAGAGTTAACTCACTAAATCATAGACTCTCTTTCACAATCTAGCCGGTTCTCAGATTGCTAGAGCCTGTTCTTGATATCTAGTAATAGACAACAGATTTGTTGTTAAAAAATGACATAGCCCTTAGCCACGCTGTAGAATTCTGGCTGCTCACGTTAACTGTTGTGAGGCTCATACCTTTAATGCTGACTTACATCCTATTGCGATTAATTTACATTTTTTAACCAAAATGAACTCTAGATGCCATTCCATCGAAAAATATTGAGAAACATATACGGTTTTGGCTTGGCTGCGTTTGCAACCTATAGCCTTCAAATGACCGCATATAGAAACGCTAGTAAGACGACCTATGGCACAATCCCCTAACTCACAACCTGCTATCGAATCTATTCTGCACGAACAGAGATTGTTTGAGCCGCCCGCTGAGTTTGCGGCAGCGGCAACTGTTTCTGGTGCTGATCAGTATCAGGCCCTTTATGACAAGGCGGCTGCCGATCCCGCTGCATTCTGGGCTGAGCTGGCTGAGCAGGAACTGAACTGGTTTCAAAAATGGGACACCGTTCTTGACTGGCAGCCTCCCTTTGCCAAGTGGTTTGTCGGTGGCAAAATCAATATTTCTTATAACTGTTTAGATCGACATCTAGACACTCATCGTCGAGATAAACCAGCGCTGGTATGGGAAGGGGAGCCTGGTGATTCTCGTACCCTCACATATGTCGAGCTACATGCTGAAGTGTGCCAAATGGCTAACGTCCTCAAAGACATGGGCGTGGCTAAAGGTGATCGAGTGGGCATCTACATGCCGATGATTCCTGAGGCGGCTGTGGCAATGCTAGCCTGTGCCCGCATCGGTGCGGCTCACACTGTTGTTTTTGGTGGCTTTAGTTCCGAAGCTCTGCGAGATCGCCTGAATGATGCTGAGGCCAAAGTTGTCATCACGGCAGATGGCGGTTTCCGTAAAGATAAGGCCATGCCGCTTAAGCCTGCGGTGGATGCGGCTATAGCCAATAATGCTGTGCCGACTGTGACCAATGTGTTGGTGGTGCAGCGCACCAAGCAAGATGTGGACTGGACTGATGGTCGCGATGTGTGGTGGCACGATGTGCAGCCCGGTGCTTCCACTGACTGTGCGGCTGAACCGATGGATAGTGAAGACCTGCTGTTTATTCTCTACACCAGCGGCACCACCGGTAAGCCCAAGGGTGTGGTCCACACTACCGGGGGCTATAACCTCTATACCCACATGACCTTTAAGTGGGCTTTTGATATCAAAGAAGAAGATGTCTACTGGTGCACGGCTGATGTGGGCTGGATTACGGGCCACAGCTACATCGTGTACGGTCCGCTTTCTAACGGCGCCACCAGTGTGATGTATGAGGGGGCGCCCCGTCCTTCTAACCCTGGTGCTTTCTGGGATGTGGTGCAGAAGTATAAAGTAACTATCTTCTATACGGCTCCTACGGCGATTCGTGCATTTCTAAAAATGGGAGATCAGCACCCTAATGCTCGTGATCTATCTTCTTTACGGATTCTTGGAACTGTTGGTGAGCCCATTAACCCAGAAGCGTGGATTTGGTACCACAAGGTGATTGGTGGTGAGAAGTGCCCAATTATCGATACATGGTGGCAGACAGAGACCGGCGGTTTTATGATTACGCCGTTGCCCGGTGCGATCGCAACTAAACCCGGTTCGGCTACCAAGCCGTTCCCTGGCATCCTGGCCGACATTGTTGATGCTGACGGTAACCCTGTCCCGGCGAATGCAGGGGGCTACCTGGTGATCAAGCATCCCTGGCCTAGCATGATGCGTACCGTCTACGGTGATGATGCCCGCTTCCGCCGCACCTACTGGGAGTACATTCCACCCAAAGATGGTCACTATGTCTACTTTGCTGGGGATGGTGCCCGCAAAGATGAAGATGGCTATTTCTGGATTATGGGCCGCACTGACGATGTGCTTAATGTGTCGGGTCACCGTCTTGGCACTATGGAAATTGAGTCGGCCCTAGTGTCTCACCCAGCTGTTGCAGAGGCCGCTGTGGTGGGTCGCAAAGATGAGATTAAGGGTGAAGATGTGTTTGCGTTTGTAATTTTGGAAGGCACCCATAGCCCTAGCGATGAGCTAGCAGCGCAACTGAAGCAGCATGTGGTCAAAGAAATTGGTGCGATCGCACGCCCCGGCGACATCCGTTTTGCCGACGGTTTACCCAAGACTCGTTCCGGCAAAATTATCCGTCGCTTTCTACGTAACCTGGCTAGTGGCGAAGAACTGGTCGGCGATGCTACCACCATGGAAGACCAAAGCGTTCTAGAAAAGCTACGGTCTGAAGCATAGGCTTGCCAATCTAATCGCTAACAGGCAGCAGAGCTAAACTTAATTTAGTTCTGTTGCCTCACTTAAAACCGAGGTGTAAATATGTCCCCACTACCTCAAAAGCTAACTGAGTCTCTCTATGAGACAGATTTTTACGCTTGGACCCAGCACCAAGCTCAGCTGATGCGGCAAGGACAATGGCACCGGGTAGATACTGCCAATGTGATTGAGGAGATTGAATCATTGGGGCGGCAGCAACGTCAGGAACTTCGCAATCGTTTGGCCATTCTGCTGGCGCACTTGCTCAAATGGGAATATCAGCCTGAAAAGCGAAGTCGTAGCTGGCTAGCAACCATTCGAATTCAGCGCTTAGATATTGCTGATCTATTAAACGACAATCCAAGCTTGCAACCCTATTTGGCAGAAGCGGTTCAAAAAGCTTACGCAAAAGGGATACAGCTTGCCATTAAGGAGACAAATTTTGCCAAGGGGCAATTCCCAGAAATACTTCCCTACGATTTGTCGCAGGCCCTTTCAAAAACTTTCTATCCTGGTAGCCCCAGCGACTTGATTGATTAAGGCAATAAAGATTGCTAAACCAATTACTCTCTCTCCATCAGCCTAGGGTCAAAATCGCTACTGTCCAGTGCTTCTGCTGGGCCACCTGCTTCATCTGTCTCCTGGGTCCAAGCTTCGAGCCGGGCTGCTTGACTCAGGGCAATATGGTAAGGCAGTGGCCGAAAAAACTTTAGTTTACCAGTCGTTTTCTGTGACTTAATTCGTGGGTCCAACATTGGACGATTAGGTTGCTGTCTTGGACGGCTCATAAATGCCTGAATTATGTATGGACCACTCCATTCTAAAGTGAATTTTCCATGTCTAGATGTGTAGTAAACCACCTAGTGCCCATGCAGGCTACTGCACTTACGTATAGCGATGACTATAGTCAAAATTGAGTAAGACATCCTCATAGTCCAATTCAAGAAATCGATCGAGGGGCATATAGAGCCAGCGTAAAGATGAGTCAGGATCTGCTTTGGTCATGCGAAAACCCAGGGTAAGCGCAAAGTCTTCAGATAAAGGATGAATGGCGATGGTGTAAATGTCGCTCAAATTAGGGAAATCGTCTCGAATTTTCTTTAGAGTGGCATGAGAATCTTTAATAAATTCACAAGCGGTCTCGTAGGTCCAAACAGTCAGCTCAATCTGCCAGCTGCGAACAAAAATTGTATAGCAGTCAGGGTCTCCCTTAGTGGCTACTTGAATGGGGTCTTCTTCTCTCACATCTAGACGACTTAGATGTAAACTTCGGCTGGGAGAGAGATCAAACTTCTCTTCTGAGTCAGGGTGAGCGGGCAAAAAGGCTGCAAAGCCCACAGGTTCTTTGCTAGATGCACGTCGCAAGACTCTTAATCCATCAGGATATTGTCTTGCCCACTGACGGATTCCTCTCTTGATGTTGTGCAACATAGACTCAGGTCGTTCTGGGGCATAGCTATAAAGCTTCTCTAAGATATTGGCGACCAGTGTGGCATCATTACGAGGGTCAAAGCTATCGGGGTAAAACGAATCATTCTCCTCTGGCTCGGGCAGCTCAAAATTTTGTGGAATATTTAGGCTAATTCGAGTGGCAACACCATCGGCTTCGCCCCGCCTCAGGAGGTTTTTAGAGGCCAGTTTGTCGAACATCTGCCCGGCCGCTCGCGGTGTCCCTTGGGTTTGGGTATAAAATAAGTCTGCTGCATCACTGTGGGAGCAGTAAAAGCTACCAATTTGTCGATTTAAGGTAGTAATTGGTGCGTGCTCTATACCCCGCTGCATCAGATAGCCATAGCCCCACAGACGCACAAAGTAGGTAGCCTGTCTCAGTGTTATTTTTAAACCTGGCTGATGAACAATATGCTCAATGTATTGAGTTTGTACATCTAACGGAAACCACTCCTCAACATCGTTTGGTTTTAGCTCCTGATTCATGATAGTGCTACTCCTGTAGGCCACAAATGCGGGGTAGATAAAATGCTTCACCCCTGCTTCACCCTGCTTGATACTAGCTCATCCCTCTTTTGGGTGCCACTGCGGCCTTGGTAAAAACACACGTCCTTAACCGTGACTTCTGTCTAGTTGCGATCGCTACAGCTCTCTCGTAGATGCTGCTCCGCCACATTGCGTAGGGTAGGAAGTGTGATCAGTCGACTCCCCGATTTCTGCCCCTGGGCTTCGGGGTTGGACCACGACTAATCACGTTGTTCCCCACTCGTAATCAGACTTATGGTGCTCAATACTGCAATAGACCTCAGTTTCCCCCTGGATGAGGTGTCTCAACAGCCAACTAATCGCTCAACCCAGTTAAATTTTGGGTCTGACAACCTGGATCTGATTTTTGATGTCTTGCTTGGACAGGTTTTCCCATTTCGCGGATTTATCTTATTTGATCACGCTGGTAAACTACTGCGAACGACAGCTAGGGCAGATGAATTTAGTATTCTGTTGCAAAAAGCAGTTCCAGGCCAGATATTTGGTACGCCTGCTCAGCCTGCCTTGGGGGCACTGCCCGAGCAGATAACGGCTCTGCGTAATTTTCTACTAGAGAGCTGTGCTGATTTTCCCGACCATACCCTACAGCTCTACGACACTGTCTTTTTGCCAGGTGGTATCCGGCTCCATCTCAATGTGGAATGGATTGAACTCATCGATCAGCCAACAAAATGCGTGCTTGTCACCATTGATGACTTGACCCAGATTGCCCACCACCGTGCTAAGTGTGATGCTTATCGATATGGTTTAACTAGCCGTGAAGCTGAAGTGTGGCAGCTGTATCTACAAGGCTATTCATACCGAGAAGTCAGCAGAGAGTTAACAATTGCGCTGAATACGGTCAAAAAGCATATGAAGAGTATTTTTAGTAAATGTAATATTGAGTGTCGGTGTCGGCACTTGGTCTAGGCATGTGTCAAAATTTACACAGATAATTCCAAGCCGCATAATGGCTAAAGTCGATATTCCACAGTCGTTGTGCGGTTTTATAAAATAACATTGTCACACTTTTTATGTGACATAAAACACATGATCTAGGAATGACGATCACCAGAATTGCCCAGGAAGTGTTTAAGCTAAAAGTGTAGCCTTAACTAAGGACAAGTGCGCTATGCTTTCAGCTCAAAGAGAACACGTTCATGTACTCCACTGACTCAGTAATTCAACCTGTGAACAGTCATCCCCCGGACGTAATGGAAACCCTATCTTCGATGTGCCAGGTTGCTCAACCGGAGGCTCCCCAGCCAATTGCCCGATGGATTTTAGAGGAAGGTCAGCTCTTGGGTGTACTGATAGCCTCATTCCCGTCATCACCGACCTGTTGTAAAGCGGTCTAGCTGCGTCATTTTGAGCCCCTGCTGTAGCCTATGCGGCGGCCACCACATCACTCAGCTGTTGTGGGTTGAGGTTTTGGTGCAAAATCTGGCCGTCTCGAAACCAGATAATTCGACGCGTGTTGCGGGCCACTTCTATTTCATGGGTGACCATGATAACGGTCATACCGCTGGCGTTGAGTGCACCAAAAATGTGCAAAATTTCCTCAGTGGTTTGGGTATCTAAAGCACCGGTTGGTTCGTCCGCTAATAATAAGACGGGCTGATTTACAATGGCACGTGCGATCGCAACTCGCTGCTGTTGTCCTCCCGATAGCTGTCGCGGCTTATTCTGTAAACGATCTCCCAAACCCACACGTACAAGCGCTGCTTCAGCACGCTGTCGACGTTCTTCGTAGCTAACCTCTGCATAGACCATCGGTAGCATAACGTTATCCGTTGCCGTTAGCTGGGGCAACAGATGAAACTGTTGAAACACAAACCCAATTTTGCGATTGCGGATATGGGCCAGCTCATCATCACTAAGCTGATCGACTCCCATAGCATCTAACTGATAGTGGCCCGTGGTGGGGCGATCTAAACAGCCGATGATATTCATCAGAGTAGATTTACCCGAGCCTGAAGCGCCCATGATCGCGCAATAGTCACCTCTGTTGAGGGTAAAGCTTATGCCAGCCAGCGCATGAACCTGGATATCTCCCATGCTATAGGTTTTGGTAATGTCAGTGGCTTGAATCAAAGACATGGTTAACTCCTCAAGGCAACAATTGGGTCTAGTCGCGCTGCCTGCCGCGCAGGAACAACGCCAAAAATTAGACCGATAGTCCCAGAAACGCCTGTGGCAAGAAGAATGGAATTTATAGTAATCCCTGGTTTAAGCGGGCTGAAAATGGCAATTGCCATGGCTCCACTGGTTCCTAGGCCAATACCGACGATGCCGCCAGCCACCGACAAAATAATGGCCTCAATTAAAAACTGAGTAAGAATCACGTGCTGAGTGGCACCAATGGCCTTACGCAGACCAATTTCGTGGGTTCGTTCAGTGACAGATACCAGCATGATATTCATCACACCGATACCGCCAACAAAAAGAGAAATACTTGCGATCGCAGCTAATACCAAACTTAACCCTGCAGTAATTCTTCCGACCATATCTTGAAATGACTTATTGGCCCATATCGAAAAGTCTTTTTTGCCATGGCGACGGGTCAAAATGTTGTTGATTTGAAAGGCAGCGGCTCGAATGCTGTCTGCGTCCTGCGCAGAGATTTCTAAAAAGTCGATGGGAATTCCATTGGGAGACCGCCGACCCGATAGCTGGTAGGCCATGGTTGTAATGGGAACATAAGCCGTTTCGTCATAGTTCACCCCAAACAGCGTGCCTTTGCTAGCCATAACCCCAATGACTTGAAAGTTAAAATCACCTACCTGCACCGTTTTCCCTAGAGCTAAGGTGTCGCCAAATAGACGTTTCTCCAGCGCTGATCCCAGCACAATAGTTTGTGTGTGCTGTTCCAGGTCGGTTGAATTTAGAAAACGCCCCTTAGCTAGCTGAAGACTGCGCACATAGGCTATTCCGGGTGTTGAACCGATGATGTCACCGCTACGGGACCGAGAGCCATAGGTGAACTGCAGGTTAGTATTAATTTGTGGGGCAATTGCATAAACGGCGGGTGCTTGAGCTGCGATCTCATCTACATCTGACAGTGTGATCTCAGCAACATCGCCATTGGGGCTCAAGTCTTCTCCACCTGCAAAAATAGTGAGCTGGTTAGGGCCAAACGATTCTAACTGGTCTTGAGTAAACTGTTTGGCCCCCTCTCCGATAGCTACCATAGCAATCACAGAGGCATTGCCAATGATGATTCCTAGCATGGTTAATAGACTTCTTAGGCGGTTGGCATTCAGGTTCTTCACCGCCATTTGAATATTTTCAGTAAATTGCATTGCTTAGAAGGGGTTATCAACGCCCTCAATAATTTTATCTGTAGGTGGCTCAATTAAAATCTCTTCGCCAGCGTCTAATCCGTCTATGATTTGTACCTGTGTACCTGTTGTTGTGCCCAGCTGAACAGGTTGTAATGTAGGCCCACTTTCCCGACTGACATAGACACCGGTTGAGCCGTCAGATTCAGTCACGACAGCAGCTAATGGGATCACTAGAGCATCAGTGATAGGTTTGCCGATAAATGTGAGACGTACGTTCATGCCAGATTTGAGCTCTTCTTGCCCAGTTTTAAGCGTGACTTTAACGCGAAAAACGGTTACCTGATTGTCACGAATAGCTCTAGGGGCAATCAATTTCACCTCTCCTGTAAACACCTGATCTGGATAGGCACTGCTCCGGACTTCTACGGCTTGCCCTACTTCAAGTTGGGCAATGCTGGCTTCAGGGACTTTAGCTTCAATTTCTAACCCGCTTGAGAGTTCAGCAATAGAGGTAGATGCCGCACCATCGCCTGATGATGCCGCTGTTGCTGGTGAAACAAAATCGCCAGTTTCGGCAAATCGACGTGTGATAACACCATCAAACGGTGCGCGCACAATAGTTTCATCGAAACGCACCTGGACCGCAGTGAGCTGAGCGTTAGCCTGGGCGACAGCCGCTTCTGCTTGCTCGATCTCTTCTGAGCGAGTGCCGTTTTGTAGTCTCGTCAGCACTGCTTGAGATTCTTCTAAGCGACGTTGATCAGCCACTAAGTTAGCGCTAGATTCTTGAGCCGTGGTCTGATAAGTGTTGAGTTCATTGGTAGAAATCGCCCCTTGTTGAGCTAACCCCTCAAATCGAGACAGCTCTTGTTGAGCCTGTTGTAAACGTGTTTGAGCTGCGTTGATCGAGGCGTCTACAGTGGCAACCCGAGCACGAGCTTCAGCAATCTCTTCTGGACGAGCCCCAGCCCTTTGCTGTGCGAGTGTTGCCTGGGCCTGGGCAAGAGCCGCCTCATACTGCGCTACTTCAGCCTGACTACGTCGGCTAGTCATACGGGCAATGATCTGTCCCTGACTCACAAAATCTCCTTCTTGGATAAACAGCTCAGCGATTTTACCGGAATCTTCCGGACTCAGATTAATCGTGCGTTCGGCTTGCACAACCCCACTGGCCTGGATTTTGGATGTGAGGTTCTGCTGCTTAACGTCTACCGTTTGTTGTGTGGTGACTGGCTGCTGACGTCGTTGGATGTAGATCAGTGAGAGGGCACCAATTGTTCCGACAGCTATCACTCCAATGATCCATTTTGGGATGGGTTTGATACGAGTTAATGTTAGCTCTTTCATGATTTGGTTGACACCTCAGTCATGGTCTTATCCTAGAAACTTTCCGATGCCGATAACATCGCCCTAAATACCTCAAATAAGTGGTTCTAAAGATCGATTTACCTATAGGACTTTAGGACTAAAGCCGACGTTTTATTTGCATCTAAAGTCTCTGGTGGTGATCTTCTCAAGTTGTTTAGAGTAAGCGAGTTCAAGACTCTAAACCTTTGCTTGGTTAGATACTCTACCAATCTATTCCCTATGAATATAGAAATCCTAGAATCTCAATTGAATTGGCTGTTGCGACCAATAGAACAGTTTGCTGGTTTGATGATAATCTTCATCATAGTCGAGGTCGTGATTGATTTGGTTGCTCAGAAGCGACGGGACTATAAAGAAACCGCAACAAATTTTGTCATTGGTACTGTTTATGAGATCCTCAGTAGTACAGTCGCCGGCATTGTTATGTTTATCGGGCTGTCACTGTTCACTGTTTTTAGCCCCTTTAGTATCCCTATCAATCCTTGGATGATTTTATTGGCGCTTTTGATCGCCGACTTTTTGTATTACTGGCAGCACACAGCTGAACATCGCATCCGTCTTTTTTGGGCTCACCATAGTGTCCATCATAGTTCCACTGATTTTAATCTCTCTGTGGCACTGCGATTGGCATGGACGGAAGATTTTATTGCTTGGATTTTTTATATTTCCCTGGCATTGATGGGGTTCCATCCTTTAGTGATTCTGATTGCGGTACAGATCTTGGGACTGTATCAGGTATGGATTCACACTCAAAAAATTGGCTGTTTGGGATTTCTAGATAGGATTCTCAATACGCCATCGCTGCATCGGGTGCATCATGGGTCAAACCCACGGTACATAGACAAAAACTATGGCGCTATTCTGTGTATTTGGGATCAGCTATTTGGCACCTATGAAGCTGAAACAGAGAAGGTGATTTATGGTTTAACCGATAATATTGGTACGCATAACCCTCTGAAAGTGAATGCTTTTGAATATTGGAAAATCATTACCTACATCCAAAAGTCTCACACCGTTGCCGAAGTACTAAAAAGTATTTTTGCTCCACCTGAGTGGCAGCCTCGCTCCGTCAAATGCGACTAACTCTACTATCTATTGTGTCTTTACCACCCTACTTTTTTGACCCTTGAAATACTGGCCGAAATCTCAACCCCACTCCTTTCGAGTGCTCCATATCATTGAGTGGATTTTGCTGGGCATTGCTGTTTCAGAGCTACCATGGGAAAGCCTGCCCTACCTCTCTAGCCTGCTAGGACAATCACTGGCCGAGACGGAGCCGATTCCGTTTGCTTGGCTATGGAGCCTGATGTGCTTATTACTGATTGGATTGCTGGGACGACGGCTACCTACAGGGTCAGCCGTGAGTAAGTTGGGGTATATCGCTGTCCAGTTTGGACTGATTTTATTAGCGACGTCCTTAGCAAATTGGCAGTCACCGTTTTTGATGCCTTACCTGGTGGTGGTGATTCGCGGACACCTGATTTTTCGTCGTTGGGAGCGTTGGTTGTTGACTGGGTTGGTGTTTGGCATTGCGATCGCATCTCTCTCCATTCCTCTTCTAGATCTGCAAGCTTTGCAGTTAGAATTTACCGAGCCAACCCCGCTGACGATGGAGAATGTCAGAACCATCAGTATGGTCATAGGTATCTATGGCATTGTACTGTCTGGTCTGACCTTGACCTTTGTTCTGTTGTTTGTAGAGGCATTACTGTCAGAACGTGCGAGTCGGAAGCAGTTAGCGGCGGCACACCATCAGTTACGACAATATGCCTTGCGCATTGAGGACCAGGCTGCTTTACAAGAGCGTAATCGCATTGCCCGAGAGATTCATGATGCGGTGGGTCATAATCTCACAGCCCTGCGTATTCAATTAGAGAATGCACTATTGTTCGCTCAAGCTGACACCTGCAAGACACAAAATCATTTAGAAATAGCTCAACAGCTGGCAGCTAAAGCACTGGCAGAAATTCGTCATTCTGTTTCTACTCTGCGATCTGATCCACTCCAGGGTAAATCTTTGGTAACAGGTTTAGAACAGCTATGTCGAGACTTTCAGCAGCAAATTTCGGGAGAATTTATTTACCATATTGATGTCTTAGCTCCACTTAAAACAGAGACCAGCACTGCGGTATATCGACTGGTGCAAGAAGCTATGACTAATGTAGTGCGTCATAGTCAGGCCGACCAAATTAAACTACAGGTAAAAACAGAATCTGGATATCTATGGCTGATGCTAAACGATAATGGTGTTGGGTTTGATCCTGACAAAAACACAGCAGGGTTTGGTCTCAACAGCATGAAGGAACGAACGACCGCAGCGGGAGGCAAGTTACACCTGTTGACATCACCTGGTAAGGGATGTCAGTTCAATATAGAGTTGCCGCTAGCTGAGGTAATATCGTGATCCAGTTGGTGATTGTTGATGATCAAATACTGATTCGCCAAGGGTTAAGCAGTTTACTTCAGACTAAGCCTGATTTACGAGTCGTGGGCGAGGCAGAAAATGGCCAGGCGGCATTAGCTGTGATTGAGGCTCTAGTCGAGACACCAGACCAGCCTCATCTCATACTTATGGATGTGCGGATGCCAGTTATGGATGGTGTGGCGACAACCCAGCAAATTTGCCAGCGTTGGCCCGATATTAATGTGCTAATTCTAAGTACGTTTGATGACGCTGCCTATGTTACCGATGCGATGCGATACGGTGCCAAGGGCTATCTACTTAAAGATACTCCGTCCGAAGAGTTAGCCGAAGCCATTCGGTCTATTCATAAGGGATACACCTATTTAGGACCAGGCTTGTTTGCTAAGACTCAGACGATAACAGACCAAGCAGCGAATATGATTCCACCGGAGGTACTATCGCTCTCGCCACGAGAAAAAGAAGTGCTACAGCTGATTGCAACAGGGGCAAACAATCGCGAAATTGCTAAGACTTTGCATATCTCAGAGCGAACGGTCAAAAACCACGTGAGTAGTATTTTGGCGCATTTGCAGCTTCGCGATCGCACCCAGGTAGCGCTGCTAGCCAGTAAGTTTTTGCCATAGAACCCAACGCTCTATGGCACCTGAGCACCCTACGCAAGAACACGCTGTCGTCGAGCATCGTATCTAGCTACATAGCTGACTGGGCTAACCCGCAGATACATAACGTCATGAATCATATTTGAATATTCTTCACTGGGCTCGTGAAAGGTAAGGTTCTTACGACTGCAGCTTTCCTTATAAGCGGCTACAGCTTGTTCAAATGTTGACTGAGTATCTGCCATGGTTACCTCTATTTAGACACACGGGTAACCGCCCAGGTAGCATACGCCTTTGCGCTCAACTAACAGCATGCTACCCAGCTATTGGATTCATGGCATCACCCTAACATAGTTAACGACACCTTCTAATTTAAGGACTTCGTGATCTCGCTCACCTAGAGGTCTCAGCTAACTTCAGAAACGGCTTAAAAACTTTTCAGTTAAGATCCAGACCCTATTCAGATCGTTTCGACATTCTAATAAGTGTTCGATTGCAACAACACTATTGGAGCCCTTCAGATGAAACGCACTGCATTTACCGCTTTTGTTTTAACCGCTACGCTGGTACTCTTTTCTCCCATTGCTCAAGCTGAGTCTGTCCGGTTTCAGCTGAGCAATGGTCAGCCAGATTCTATCCACTATCCCTTTGGGCGTTCTCTTGAGGCTGTAGATAGCGTTAATGATTTTGATAGCTCTGATCTTTAATGGGGTGACTTTAATAATTCTTGAGGCTCTCTAGGGTGGTGAAAGAACAACAGCCGGTAAGATTTTGATAATAACTACAGCAGAGATAGGCCCATGGTAAATTTGAGCGCTTGTCTAAACACTCTGAAGACAAAGGGTCTGATTCTGATAGCCATTGGCTTACTGTCGATTGTTACAACTTGTTTTGTGGCTGCCGACAGTGCTCTAGCCGCTGTCGCCCCCAGTCAGCAGCCTGTAGATATGCTCAAAATTCATTTAGGGAATGAGACTGGCGGATTGGTGTTTGAGCCTGACACTCTGACCTTTGATGCTGGCAAGCGTTACAAGTTGTTGCTCGACAACCCAAGCCCTAGCAAACACTACTTCACTGCAAAAGACTTTACGGATGTTATTTGGACCCAGAAAGTAGAGGCTGGCAATGTTGAGGTGAAAGGGGCTGTGCATGAAATAGAACTTAAACCCGGTGCTGAAGCTGAATGGGTATTCGTGCCACAAAAACCAGGCACCTACGAGCTACATTGCTCTATTGCGGGTCATGCTGAGGCCGGTATGGTTGGCACACTGACAATCGCGGCTGATGCTTAGGAAGGCCGGTAAACGACTGTTTGGGGCTGTTAGTGCCGCTGCTGATTAATGGGTCATTTTCTGTAACAAATTGGCGACTTGCTCAGCGCTATCAGTCACGGCCAGCACTTCTGCTGCCGCTTGCATGCAGGCTAATTCTTCTGGAGCGTCGATTAATGCCAAGACGCGTTTTTTTAGGGCACTGCCATTGAGTTCTGTCTGTCGATACACTTTGCTTGCCCCTGCAGCACTAAAGGCGCTGGCATTGTACGACTGATGATCATCTGCTGCAAATGGATAGGGGATTAGAACTGAGGGGGTATGAGTCATGGCGAGCTCGGTCAGAGTTCCAGCCCCGGCCCGGCTAATCACTAAGGTGGCTCGCTTAAATAGAGCTGCTACGTTCCTAAAAAATGGTCGATGGATGTAATGAGGATGGTGCAGACTGTCCGTATCTGGGTCATTGGTGCCGGTTTGATGGACGACCCAGGCACCAGCCTCAAACCACCCAGGCGCAGCTTCGCGCACTAACCTATTAACGGCAACCGCTCCCTGACTGCCACCAATCACGACAATCAGGGGGACACCGTCAGGAATGTGAAAGTCTTGCAGAGCGGCATTGCTATCTGTATGGAACTGCGATCGCACGGGTGTACCGACCCATACCGTTTTTGCCTGTTGAGGTAAATATTTACGAGTTTCTTGAAAACCAATGGCCACCACCGAACACCAGCGACTGAGCCAGCGAGTTACCTTGCCCGGCATAGCGTTAGATTCATGCAGCACGGTGGGTAAGCCTAAACTGCGCGCGGCAATAATGGCGGGTGCAGCAATATAGCCTCCAGTTGTAAATACTCCCTGAAACTCACCCTGCTTCAGCAGCAGTCGCGTGGTCCAGGTCGCTTGTATGAACTGCACCAAGATTTTTAACGTACCCAGCCCGAGTTTGCCCTGAACGCCGCCCATGCATACCGTATGGAGGGGGTAGCTTTCGGGGACAAGTTCAGTTTCTAGTCGGTCGGGTACCCCTAACCATTCGATTGGGCCATCTAGATGTTCGGCAGTTGCGATCGCAGGAAAAAGGTGACCGCCAGTACCACTAGCGGCAATTAAGAGCTTATTGCCTTCACCATTTTCTTGTCTGTCGTCCATAATGTGGAAGACCCAAACTATCTCTTTAGTAGTCGCCACATCATAATTGAGCGGCTGGAGTAGAAACTGGGCTTAGGTTACAGTTGCGGTAACTTAGTCAGCAGCTATTATCCGCTGAATTGGCGCGAATGTAGCAGCTCTTTGTGAGCCGCACCCAGTCAAGTCGGCTCCAGGATAGTGCTTTTTAGCTGATTTGACCATCAACTTACGTTATTCAGATACAACTATCGAGGACTTTACATATGATTCATCCTTGCCGCTGGTCACTCTGTTCACTGACTGTGCTTGGGATGAGTATATTTGGCTTGAATGCTCAAGCCGCTCCTCCGGAAACAGCACCCGATGCTTTGGTCAACGCCCTAGAGCAGATTCAATCTGCCTCTAACGCTCAAGATATTGAAGCAGTCATGACGCTGCATGATGACGGGTTTACCAACAATGACGGCTTTAGCTATGACATCCTAGAGGCTACACTGCCTCAGCTATGGGAGCGTTATGACACGCTGACCTACCGCGTAGAGCTACAGTCCTGGGAAGAGATAGAGGGTGGTTATGTTGCTGAAACGGTGACCTACATTGACGGTATGCAAACGACTCCTCGTCGTCTCATTCTAGAGTCGGTGATTCGTTCCCGTCAGCAGTTTGTGGATGGCAAGATTACGTCTCAAGAAATTTTGTCTGAACGGAATCAGCTCAGTTCTGGCTCTGCTAGTCCAGACGTGGTGGTAATTTTGCCGGAGCGAGTAGCTCCCAGTGAAAGTTATGGGTTTGATGCCATTATTCAAGAGCCTTTAGGTGAACGTTATCTGCTAGGGGCAGCTTTGGATGAGGGCACCACAGCGGAAGATTTCTTTACGCCACGCCCCCTCGATTTGGAGCTGCTATCGGCAGGTGGCTTATTTAAGCTCGGGGATGCGCCCGCCGCCGCTGATAGTCTGTGGGTTTCAGGTTTGCTCATTCGCGACGATGGGCTAGTTGTCATCACCCGTCGTCTACGCGTTGAGTAAGCGGACTAGCTAGCGCAAGTTTAATGTATTCCATCTGGTGCGACTACGCCCCAGAGATTACTTTCAGTAAAAACCGTATTTACAATAGTGGCCCCGCTCAGATCAGCGGCTCGCAAATCTGCTTGCTGTAAAACAGTCTTGGTTAAATTGGCCCTACGTAGGTTTGCCCGGTGTAAATGAGCTTTTGTCAAATCGGCATTAGTCAGATTGACATCTCGTAAAATGGCCCATGCTAAATCTGTACCCACCAGGGAGGCATTCCTAAGAATGCTATAGCTAAGGTCAATACCAGCTAGCTGGAGGTGACTCAGATCGCATCCACTTAAGTCCAATCCATGAAACGTACGCTCACCTTCTTGATAACGTGCGATTAAACTTTGAAGCTTAGATTGCATAGTGCTTTTTGCAGGATTCTAATAGCCTTACTTATCTATTAGTGATGGCATCCGTACATCTGTGACTGGTGAAGGTAGTGGTCAATACAGAGAGTGGGTTAGTGGCCAAATAGAAATCTAAGTGCAAAAAGCTTACTGGAGAAGGCGTACAGTACTTTTCTAAGTCACAATATCAGGCGTATTAATCGGTAATGGCTGTGGCAGTTGGCTGTGCTGATCGCAACATTGCTGCATGGCTGTTTTAGTAGACTGGCCCATGACGCCATCAATGGCCCCGTTATAAAACCCCTCAGTTTTGAGATATTGCTGTAAGTTTTTGCATTGGGAGGTTTGCAAGCGATGGGCTAAATCTTGAAATGCTTGGTCTAGCCATGCCTCATTAAGACAGGTTTGGAGTTTTTGCTGCTGGTCGACGATATCATTTTCGTCAATGAAGCTATGCAGGTGTGCCAGCATATGATCTGCTTCATCAATTAAAAAGCTGATTAATGGCTCGGTCTCGGCGAGCGCCAAGATTGCGTCAAGACGCTCGGTATCTGCTTCACTAAGGATAGGCTGCACCGATAGTTGGCAATAAGTGTGAATCAAGTCACGATGCTGCTGGGCGTGATCGCAAATGCTGTGACTGCTAAACATGGGATTATCTCCATTTAAGTCTGTCAAATGGGTGTGCTAAGTGGTTAGTGTCTGTGGCTACGCTACTGTGACGACGAATTTTAAATAATTTCCCAACAGGTGCTACCCAATCTGATAAACAGCGGTTTGTGTTCCGCAATTCTACGTATCTCTGAACAACTATAGACATGGTGCGGAATGTCACAGGTTCAGACTGAACGTCACTATTAAGAGAATCACCTGGCTCATTGGTATGGCTGACCAACCCGACTTGCCTTTACTGGATGTTTTGGATCTTGCCCTTTCGGAAATTTTAGGTAAAGGCAACTCCTATGCTTACTCCACGCTGGCTACGGTTCGCCGCCATCTATATCAATTTCATCTGATACATCAATTTGAGCCGTATGAAATTTTGTTTGAGGCTTATTTGCGAGGAAAGACCCGCCAGCGACAGGGTGAGGTTATCTACAACCCCCATGCTTGGCTAAAACGTACAGCCTTTAACGTAGTGCGTGAAAAAAGCCGCCAGGCCCAGCGTCAGGCCTCCCAGAGCTACGAAGATATTGAATACCGTGTGAGTGCTAAGCCTGAGTATGTGCTGGAGGCTATCGACCTGCGACACGAGATTGATTTGCTCTACAAAGCCCTGAGAGCGCTCTCTCGCGAAGATGATAATACGGCTCAGTTACTGGTGTGGCGAACCATTGAGCAGCTGTCGTGGGAACAAATCACTAGCCGTCTGGCAGCGCTAGGGGAAACGGATATTCCAAATCAGGCGACCTTACGCAAGCGGGTCTCACGGGCCAAAAAACGGATGCGACATATTATGCACAGCTATGGGCTGCCAACAGGGTAATCGGCTGATGTTAAACCCGAGGCGCGGATTTTGGTAGAGGCGTTCCATGGAACGCCTCTACCTCCGGAAGCGTTGTTTTGACGTTAAATGGCAGAACGGTTTCGTCGATGCCGTTTAGCTGCAATGGGCGAAATTTAACGATTTCTTGTGCGTCAAGGTAGTCGGCGACAGCGGCGGAGACTAAAATACTTTCGCCATCGGCGGCTTCTTGCAGGCGGGCGGCAATGTTAACGCTGGGACCAATGGCTGTGTAGTCAGTTCTTTCTGCGCTGCCAAACATACCGACTACAGCGGTACCTTGATGAATGCCACAGCGGAACTTTACAGCTGGCACTCCCTGCTTACTCCAGCGCTGGTTGAGGTTCTCCAGAGCTTGATACATTTGTCGGGCTGCTGCGATCGCACGTTTGACTTGCTCATTGGGGCTCAGATATTCAGGAGCACCAAATAAAGCCAATACGGCGTCTCCCATAAATTTATCGACTGTACCGCCATTGGCAAAAATGGTGTGGGTCATCACTTCAAAGTATTCGTTGAGCAGCTCAGCTACCCGGCGCGATCGCAGTGTATTTGAGAGCTGGGTAAACCCAACGATGTCACTAAACAGCACCGTCACTAAACGGGGCTCTGGTTTTAGATTAAGCTGTAGCTCTCCAAGGGCGGCTTTTTGGACCAGGGAAGCCGGTAAAAAACGCTTGAGTACAGACTTGGTTAAGTACTGATTGAGTTCTGCAACTTTATGTTCATTGGCCTTAAGGGCCAATAGGTTGCGCACCCCAGCCAGCAGTTCACGATCCCTAAAAGGTTTTGAGATGTAGGCATCTGCTCCCTGTTCCACACCTTCTAAGCGTGTATCGTTATCGACTTTGGCCGTGAGTAAAATAATCGGCGTGCCCTGCAGCGTCGGTTCGACCCGCACTTGCTGAATCAGTTCGAGCCCTGAAACCTGAGGCATCATCAAATCGGTAATAATCAGCTGAGGCTGGACCGCACGGGCTACGTTTAGTCCGGTGGCGCCATTGTCAGCTGTTTTCACCTGATATCCCTGACTTTCTAGGATGCTGGCCACATAGTTCCGTAAATCTGGGTTGTCATCAACGACAAGGATGGTCGTGCCCGGCCGACTAGGCTTAGCAGGCTGCGGCTTAGCGGGCTGTAGCTTGGGTTTAATGGCTGTTGCTGTCGCGACCTGATTGTGTAGGTCAGCGAGTTCGACTGCTGCACGATGCTGTTCTAGGGTACGGGGGGTTTTGCCAATCTGCTTGGCAGGCAAATGGTCGGTGCCTGTGGGCAGCTCCACTGTAAACATGGTGCCAGCGCCGTAGGTGGAGGACACACGCACCTCACCGCCGTGAAGTTCTACAAGCTCTTTGACTAGAGCCAATCCTAAGCCTGTACCCTCATGGGTGCGACTGGCGGAGCCATCCGCCTGTTGGAACCGCTCAAAGATATAGGGCAGTTGTTCTTTGCGAATACCAATGCCGGTATCTTCAATCTCTAGATAGCAGCGTTGCTCAAACGTGTTGAGGGTGATTTGGATAGCCCCCTCTGCCGGTGTGAATTTCACAGCGTTGGAAAGGATGTTGTATAAAACCTTGTCAAACTTTTCGAGGTCGAGATAGACCGGTGGACAGGGCTGGATTTGGGTGCTCAGGGTAATGTGTTTGCGATCGCAGTAGGCCTGAAATGATTCCGCGACGGTCCGCACCACTTGAGCAAAGTCACAGGGATAAAAGGTGACCTGCATTTTGCCAGCATCCAGCCGCTGCAGGTCAAGGAGCTGATTGACTAGCCGCAGCAGACGCTGTGAATTACGCAGGGCCATAGCTGACTGTGCTAACGAGAGCCCAGTACCCTGTTCTACTGCGGTTTCTAAAGGTCCGATGGTGAGGGTGAGAGGGGTACGAAACTCGTGGGAGATGTTCTGAAAAAACGTGGTCTTTTGTTTATCTAACGCCAATAACTGCTCAGCTTGTTGCCGCGTTGTCTGATATAGCCTGGCCTGCTGGACGGCAATGGCGGCTTGATTAGCCACCGCCTGAGCCAAATTGATTTCTTCCATATGCCAGTGACGGGGCTGGGTCTGACGCAAACTAATGCTGCCAATAATTTGACCATCGTTAATCAAAGGGACAACCAACAGCGCCGCTGCCTTGGTCTGGAACGAGAGATGGGCAGGGGTATAGGCGGATGAATCCAATAGATTATTAAAAACGACTGGTGAGCGACTGGCCAATAGTTTTTGTAATATTGGATTCTCGTTAATTTTGACCTGCGATTTTGACACTGTCGGGACGGTGACTTGTGTGGCATCGTACAGCCCCACACAGTCCACATAGTCATCCTCCTGGGACCACAGAGAAATGGCACAGCCGTCGGCTTGCAGGGCTTCACCCAGTTTGTGGGTAATTGCCGAAAAAATTTGTTTAGGCTCTAGGCTGCTGTGAATCGCCTGAGTGATGGTATTAATTAATACTTCTCGCTGAGCCAGTGCCTGTACTCGCTCATAGGTCCAGGTTTGGTCTAACGCTAGCGCAGCTTGGTTTACCAATGTTTTGAGCAGCTTGACGTTTTCCGGCGGCCAATCCTTAGGGTGTTGGCGATGGTGCAGAGCCAAGATTGCCAGCGGTTCATGTTTGCTGGTCAGCGGTATGAGAACGCTAGAATATAGGCTCAATGAGCGATAGGCCCGGCGATCAGGCATGTCTGAGTCAGTAAATACCTGCAGGCTATCGGTATCAAAAGCAGTCTCCAAAAGAGTCCGCTCATTGATGGTCGCGGCTGATTTTGCCTGATAGATCCAATACTTTTGTCGTTGACTTGGGGGGCCATGTAAGGGCCGTAAGACACAGTAATCGGCTTCAAACGCTGTTCCCATGGCTTGGGGAATAATTTGCAGCATCTGCTCTGAGGTTGCAGCACTGCGAATGGTATGGGTGATTTCGTTGAGTAATGTTTCTTGCTCTAGAATGCAGTCCAGCTCTCGGGTTCTTGCTTTGAGCACTAAGTGCGTTTCTATGGCTTGCTGAACGACTAACTTCAGCTCATCTGCCTTCCAGGGCTTAGTGATGTACTTAAAGACTTTGCCTGTGTTGATGGCGTCTACCAAATCCTCCACATCGCTATACCCAGTCAGCATGATACGGATGGTATTGGGATAGTGCTTTGCTACTTGCAGCAATAGCTCAGTGCCGCTCATACGAGGCATCCGTTGGTCTGAGATGATCGCCGCAACATCTGGATTCTGTGCCAAGCTGGCTAAAGCAGCTTGACCGTTTTCTGCCCTGAGAACCTGAAATTCTCGATAAAAGGTTCGATATAGAAGGTCTAAATTGTCAGTTTCATCATCGACGACTAAAATTTTGAGCTTTGCAGCCTTGGCTTGTCGATTATTTTTTCTGGACATTCACCCTGTTGGTTACTTAAACCGACTGTGAAAATGAATAGATTGCCGAAAATAGTAGTGCGCCCTCAGACCGTGATTTCAACCATTGATTATGATGTGGGCATTACCTGGTTGAATGGTCCTATCACTGATCCAGAGTTCCCCAGCTAGCTAGCTGTTCACCATGTCCATACTCCACTGGGAAAAAGCCCATGCTTTGCCTCAAGACTATAGGCTGCGGCCTGCCTACCCTGAAGATTTATCGCAATTAGTCGAGCTGCTGCTAACGAGTTTTTATCCTCAAGATCACGTTAATCGCTGGCTTTATCCACTGCTGCGTTTGGGTATTCAAGAAGATATCAAGCGTCGTCTCAAGTCTTCACCCCAGCAGTACGGGTGCTTGGTTGTGGTTGATAAGTCAGCCAATTTTTCCATTGTGGGAACGGTGGAAATTTCGTTGCGATCGCAGTTCTGGCAACCGCTTCAGCCCCGTCGTCCCTACATAGCCAATGTTGCTGTGCAGCCGCGTCATCGGCGACGGGGGCTGGCCCAGCAAATGCTTTTAGCCTGCGAATACATCAGCAAAACCTGGGGGTGCAAACGACTATACCTACACGTTGCTACCGATAATCCGCCCGCATTTTCCCTGTATCGCAAGATTGGCTATGACGTTTGTTATCAACCTTATCCTTGGCAGCGACGGCAAATGATGGTAAAAGAGCTATTTTTCTAACTATTTAACGACGCTAAGAGACAATCTCTTAGAAAATATTGAAATACTTTCGTTTACGTATGTAGAGGTATTTCAACTTACTTTAGATACAGTGTTTCGAACCCCACACCCCGTAAAAATATCCATATCCTCCTGATAAATATTATTTTTTATGTAGTGAGTATGAGGAGGGACTGGTAACTGTAAAAGACTGGATAAAACTCTAGTAATTTCGTGCACGAAGTCATTGTGTTCGTATCAAATAAGAGTAATTAGTCTGGATTACCTTACCCCCAGGTAGACGCTCTAAAATGATGGATGCTCAATCCAAGCCACCCTCACTCTACTCATCAACGGTCAAACAATTTGGCCGAAAGCGTGCTCATATTTTCACTGTGCAGGCAAAACCTTCCCCGGGGAATGCGATGCAGTTAGATGATAGTAAGGTAAAGTGGTGGACTGAGCGAGCAAAGCAGCCTCTCGGTTCAAATTCTAGTGTGCCTGTGAATGAAACCTTAGCTGTTGACAGTCTGCTCAAAAAAATTAACCGTGGCGATTTACTAGTCGTCAATAGTCGTCGTCGTAACGGCCTGATTCTTTTTCGGGAGTTTTACGCCGAGTTTGCCGGACCTGGCGCCGCTGTGGGCGGAGACTTTGACCAGGGATGTCAAAAGATTATTCCACTGGGTAATTTGTCTTTGATTGAGCCGGATGATCATGAGGATCACCAAAAGGCGTTAAAGATTCGCCTGCAGTGGATTCGACTTACCCAAAATTTTACCGATCAGCCTCGCTCTGCTGATCGGGCTCAGATGATTTTGGATCAGTTCAAGACTTACTTTGATAAGAGCACGATTGACAACGTACCCAACGAAGCATTTGCTCTGATGGTGGGAGTTTTACCTCAAACCGTGCGCCGGGTACGTTTAGGGATGAATATCTAGGAACTTACTGGCAAACGAGCTGTAAATTTGCCTGGGTGCGCTGGTTTTCGACAGCTGTGCCAAGGCTAATGCGTAACCCACCGCCCGTGTGTCTGATGAGTGTGCCTTGCTGGCGTAGTGATGTGAAGAGGTGATGCAGTCCCTCTGCCTGGGGCATTCCCAATCGTGATATCCCTTTATTGCTTAAACGACAGTAGATAAAGTTAGCTGCACTGGGCCACTGGGTTAGCATTGGCTGCTGACTCAGCCAGCTGACCATTGCCTGCCGCTCTTGAATGGTGATATCGACAGCCTCTATAAGTAAGCTGCGATTGGCTAATGCTGTTAGGGCAGCGGCCTGGGAAAAGCTAGGCAGGTTATAGGGCAGTCTGACTTTTTCAAGTGCTTCAATTAATGCTGGCTGTGAGATCGCATAGCCAACCCGATGTGCCGCCAGCCGAAAAGCCTTGGAAAAGGTTCTCAAAATAACCCAGTTGCTGTGGCTGAGGCTATCGGCCACCAGGGTATGCTGGCTGAATTCAAAATAGGCTTCATCAATCACCACCAGTACGTCACTCGGCAGCTGACGTAGCCAGTCAATTTCAGCACTGGTTAGAGGATTGGCTGTAGGGGAGTTGGGATGCACCATAAACACGACTCGGATAGTGTGATTTTCTACAGCAGCCTGAGCCTGGTCTAAATCGATAGAAAAATCATCCTGACGATTGATATCAATCACAGGAATACACAAGGTTTTGGCCAAAATGCAATACATAGAAAATGTAGGTCTGGCGACCAAAATTGATCCATTTCCATTAGCCGTCGCGATTAATAAAGATCTAATCAATTCATCAGACCCATTCCCAACGGATATATTGTCTGCAGCTGCGTTGACGTCCGCTTCTGACACATAGTCAGCGATAGCTTGCTTAAGTGCCTGGTGTCCACCATCCGGATAGCGATTAGCGGCAATGGCTTGCTGATAATGCTGGGCCAGAGATTCCTTAAGTTCGATGGGCAAGTCAATGGGACTTTCATTAGTATCAAGCTGGTCGTAGGGCTCTGGAATGGGTGGATGGGGCTGATAAGCCTTGAGGTTGGCCAAATCAGCACGCAGAAAAGGCAGCATGGGCAATACTTTGGGCGGCAGCTCTCATCATCCCATTTTGCCATGGCTCCTTACGATGGTTAGAGCCCACAAAAGTCTTGAATATGGTCCCAGATCGCATCCATAGCGTCTGCCATGCCATGGTCAGTATCTAGAGAATGTAGCGTGACCCACGGCCGATGTTGTGCATAGAGACGACTGGCTTCTAAGGTGATAACGTCGTCGCGACATCCATGGAGAATCAAGGTAGGCAGCGATTTGGTTAACTGGCTATCGGGGTAGCGATGGGCATCGGTCAAAAAGTCATAATGTAGCTGTTGCTGAGTTTGCAAACCATAGTGGTAGATCGATAGCCAACCTGTGGATCGCCAGCTACTGAGCTGTTCTGGCCCCAGCCTTGGCAGCCACTGGTTGAGAAATTGAAAAGCCGGGGCCAGCAAAATAAGCTGTTCAATCTGGTTATATTGCTGAGTTACCCAGGTTGCCACCAGCCCCCCTAAGCTAGACCCAATCAGTACGGTAGGTCCTTGAATTTGTTTGATTACCTGATTGATTTGGCGAGTCAGGGTGAGATGAGCAAAGTCTCCTTGATTGAGGTCCATCAGCTGGAGGTCGATATCTAGAGTCTGAAAGCGCGATCGCAACCACTGTCCTTTGTAAGACGTCGGCCCAGACGCAAACCCATGAAGATAAATGTAGTCAACCACAACCTGCTCATTTCCAGCGCTACACCATGCTTACAATATGATGTTCGATCATCTGCGATCTCGAAATAAGTCTCCATGACCCAGCAGTTTCGTATTACCCTTCTCCCTGGTGATGGCATTGGGCCTGAAATTACAGCCATTGCCGTTGATGTCCTTAAGACCGTTGGTGCCAAGTTAAATATCCAGTTTGACTTTACGGAGGTGCCCATTGGTGGCTGTGCCATTGATGCAACAGGTAGCCCGCTACCAGACGAGACTTTAGAGACCTGTCGACAGAGTGATGCTGTCTTACTAGCCGCCATTGGCGGCTACCAGTGGGATTCATTGCCACGGGCGCAGCGACCAGAAACAGGGCTATTAGGGTTGCGAGCCGGTCTAAAACTCTTTGCCAATTTGCGACCAGCCACGATTTTGCCTCAGCTGATCGATGCCTCGTCCCTCAAGCGTGAGGTAATTGAAGGTGTAGACATCATGGTGGTGCGTGAACTAACAGGCGGAATTTACTTTGGTCAGCCCCGTGGTGTGTTTGATGCCGATGGTGACCAGCGCGGGGTTAACACCATGGCCTACACCGGTAGCGAAATTGATCGCATTGGCCGAGTTGCATTTGAAACGGCCCAAAAACGTCAGGGACGATTGTGCTCGGTTGATAAGGCCAATGTATTAGAAGTGTCTCAGCTGTGGCGCGATCGCATCACTGCCCTAGCGACTGACTACACCAATGTAAATTTGACCCACATGTACGTAGATAATGCTGCGATGCAGCTGCTCCGGTGGCCTAAACAGTTTGACACCATCGTTACCGGCAATTTATTTGGCGATATTCTGTCCGATGCAGCCGCCATGCTGACAGGCAGTATCGGGATGTTGCCCTCCGCTAGTCTAGGTGCATCAGGGCCAGGTGTCTTTGAACCGGTACATGGCTCAGCCCCTGATATCGCGGGTCAAGATAAAGCCAACCCGCTTGCTCAAGTGCTGAGTGCTGCTATGATGCTGCGCTATGGCTTGGGTCAGCCTCAAGCGGCTGACCTGATTGAAAATGCCGTAAACATCGTGTTAAATCAAGGCTACCGAACGGGTGACATCATGGCTGACGGCATGACGGCTGTTGGCTGTAAAGCAATGGGTGAAACACTTTTGCAAGCCCTGGTTTAACACGATCGGCTCAGCAGGCTACTAAGCCCCCTCTAGCACAATCCATCAATGATAGCTAGTATTGGTGTACTGAATGATGGCAGGGCTGTTTCTATTTGCGGACATGGGGTATCTTCAGCAAATGACTGAGTTTAGTTAAATTCAGCGCAGTTCCATCAAATACGTGTTCTTTGAGTAAAAGGGAGTATTCAGTCGTGTCATCTTTACAGCGACCAGGGTACGGTAACCAGGGTGAGGCGGCGGTGCATCCCAGTGTGGCAGCAGCCGGAATTCAGCGTAGTCCGCTTAACTTACGTTCCCCCTCATCCATGCTAGATCCAGCATTGCTGCGGGCAGCCCGTCATATCTATCGCACCTATTATGAAGTCCATCCCGAGGTGGTTGAGCGTCCCATTGGTGTAGCCATTGGTCGCACAACCCGTCGTGGCAAACTCATCTTTGGCCCCAAGCCCGTTTTGCTGCCCCATGAAAGCTTCATTCCCTTAACTCAGCTAGAGCCAGGGCTGCACTAGATGCTAGAGAGTCTGGTCCCATGTTTGTTGATTTTCACTCTAGGGGCCTCTATCGGTAGCTTTCTGAATGTTGTTATTTATCGATTGCCAGCGGGGCTTTCACTGCTGTCGCCACCGTCCCGGTGCCCCCGCTGTTTGACCCGCTTAAGACCCTACGATAATGTGCCTGTGCTTGGTTGGCTATGGCTTCGAGGTCGCTGTCGTTACTGTAGAACGAGGATCTCGATTCGATACCCGTTAGTAGAGCTGATTAGCGGACTGCTTTACATAGCTATATTTTTGAGGTTTGGTTGGACGCTTGAGACACTTGTCTATTGCGGGCTTATTAGCTGGCTAATAGCACTTACCTTGATCGATATCGATACCCTAACCCTGCCAAATTCACTAACAGCTTCAGGGGTTTGTCTGGGCTGGATTGCTCAAATATTTTTAGCGGTTGACCAATCTATTGTCTCAGCTATGGGGGCTAGTTTTGCAGCCACTGTCTTAGGTCTATGGCTATTTGACATGCTCTCTCTGCTAGGGGCAATGGCTGTTGGAAAGACTGTTATGGGGGGCGGTGATGGCAAACTAGCCGCTATGTTAGGAGCCTGGTTAGGGTGGCAGGGCCTGCTATTGAGCGTATTGTTAGCATCATTATTAGGAGCCGTAGGCGGTGGGCTGGGGCTGATGCTGGGCCGGTTTGATCGTCGGCAACCCATTCCCTTTGGTCCATTTTTAGCCTTTGGTGCAGGAATAAGTCTATTTTTTGGAAATGCCTTGATACGAGCCTATTTGAGCCTGTTTATCTAGGGCCAGCTGTAATCTGTGACGGCGATAAAATTCTGCTCAACTATTCCAGGGGGGTGGGCAAGCCGGTAGGATTGGAGAACGCTATGTATCGAGAACAGGGTTTATGTCCCTTTTTGACTGGTTTGCAAATCGTAAGAAAGAAAACCCCATTAGCCAAGATCGTCATGAGCGCGAAATTGCTGATGGTCTATGGACAAAGTGTGATGAATGTGGGGTCCTAACTTACACAAAGGATTTGCGGGCTAACCAAATGGTTTGCCCAGAGTGTGATTATCACTATCGTGTTTTCAGTGACGAGCGCATTACGCAGCTAATCGATCCTGATACTTGGCAGTCCCTGAATGAACAGATTGCGCCCAAGGATCCTCTGCGGTTTCGCGATCGCAAAGCCTACAGCGATCGGCTGCGCGATATGCAAAATAAGACCACGCTAAATGATGGTGTCCAAACCGGCATTGGTCAGATTAACGGCGAAGATATTGCCCTAGCAGTTATGGACTTCCGCTTTATGGGCGGCAGTATGGGCTCGGTTGTTGGCGAAAAAATCACCCGATTGATTGAGCATGCCACAGCCGCTCGATTCCCGGTTGTGATTGTCTGCGCTTCAGGGGGTGCCCGTATGCAAGAAGGCATGCTAAGCCTGATGCAAATGGCTAAAATTTCAGCCGCACTGGAACGTCATCGCGATGGCCGTCTGCTGTACATGCCAATTCTTACCCATCCAACTACAGGTGGCGTAACGGCCAGTTTTGCGATGCTGGGCGACATTATCTTGGCAGAGCCAAAAGCGACCATTGGCTTTGCTGGCCGTCGAGTGGTTGAACAAACGCTTAGAGAAAAGTTGCCAGACGACTTTCAAACGGCAGAGTATCTTCTCAAACACGGCTTTATAGACAAAATTGTGCCTCGTACTCAGCTTAAAGACACCCTTGCCCAGCTGATTCGGTTACATAAGCTGCCCGATACGTCTCCTTCTCTGAGTCATGTTTCTCTAAAGAGAGCCGCAAACGGACATCCTGTGCCGATCAAACCGGTGCTATAGTCAACCCCTTAACTGTCTTGGGAATTGACCCTATCGGTGGCATGATAGTTATTAACTATCAGCTAGCTGAATCATTCAGATAGCTGCAAATCGCGAGCGTAGCCTAATTGTCAGGCTCAATTGCTTTGTGCTGTGTTGCGCCTGTTATGGGCGATCCATTTCGAGGAGAATCATGTTTAAAAAGTGCATTTGGCTGGTGGTCGCGGCTGTTTTTCTTGTCGGTAACCTGTTTTTAGGTGGCAATGCGATGGCGGCTGAGCTGGATGAAACAATCCGTACTATTCCCCTAAATGAACAAGGAGATACTGTTGTTTTGTCTCTAGAGCAGGTTTCTCAGGGGCGGAAGAAATTTAATTACGCTTGTGCTACCTGTCATGTCCAGGGTATTACCAAAACTAATCCAAACGTTGGTTTAGAGCCTGAAGCATTGGAAGGTGCTTATCCTAATCGGAACAACTTGGAAGCTCTGGTTGACTACCTACACAACCCTACTACCTATGATGGGTTGACTGAGATTTCTGAGCTACACCCCAGTGCTCAGAGCACTGATATTTTTCCAAAGATGCGTAGCTTGACCGAAGATGATTTAGTTGCCATTTCAGGGCATATCCTGCTTCAGCCCAAGGTTATGGGCGATATGTGGGGAGCTGGTAAAACTCGCTTCTCTGCACCAGCGACATTTGACTAATTGGCAGCAGGTTGATTGAAATTACTCCTCGTATGGGGGCAATTTCTGTCAATGAGCTTTTGGGGGTAAGCAACAATGCTTACCCCTTTTTAATGGAAGTAATGGCTGTAAATCTATAGCTTTTCTCACATAGCTATTGTTATATAAAGCTTTCAGCGATCATCACTACTGTGAGCTGTGTGCGCCAAACTATAAAAGACTTTGTTGAATTGCTAGGCCATCCATAATGTTGCCTACCGATTGCGCTACGTTAGATAGACAGTTCAGAAAAGATAAATGTTAAAGCGACGTACCATACTGTGGGGATTATTAGGGATTGCTGTGGCTAGTTGCCGCCCCGGTGCGTCTGTTGCTCTAAAAGTAAAACTGCTGGCTCGTTCGGTACCGTCTCAAGTCTTAAAGGCGTTTGGTCGCGAAACTCCTACTCGGTTTGATGCTGAAGCTAGCCTGGTTGAGATTTATCAACAGCTGCAGTGGTGGAAAACGCGCTCACCAGTGAACCCTCCCCTATGGAGACGTTTATTGTCATTTGGTAATGGGGAAGCATCAGAACCAACGGCTACGCCAACTGTCGACACTCATTTGGTTACTCTGAGCGATCCGTGGTTAGACCATGCGATTCGTCAGGAATTAATCCAGCCACTACCGGATCTGCCTCAGATCGAGATGCTGCCTGAACCTTGGCAGCGATTGCTTCGTCGTGATAGTCAGGGAAATTCAAGTTCTACGGGAGATCTCTGGGCGGTACCATACCGCACCCAAGGGTTAATGATTGCCTATCAAAAAGCTGTATTTGATTCCAATACTAAAGCTGTAGCTAAATGGGCAGACCTCTGGCGACCAGAATTAGCAGGGCGTATTGCTATGCTCAATCATCCCCGGCTAGCTGCAGCTGTTGTGCTGATGGCACTGGGCTATTCTGTCAATGATGAAGCCGCTTTAGTGAAAGATGAGGTTAAAGAACAGCTGCTAGCGCTGTACCGTCAAGTTAAGGTGTTTGATTCTCACGCATATCTAAAAGCACTGGTTAATGAGGATGTTTGGTTAGCAGTCGGCTGGAGCGGAGATATTCTAGCAACGCTTGTTCGCTACCGGCGGCTGGGTGCAGTGCACCCCCAGGAGGGAACTGTATTGACTAGCGACCTCTGGGTAGCCCCCGCTAATGCAGAGATGACTGAGGAGGTTCAATCATGGCTAGAGTTTTGCTGGCAAACATCCACTGCGACACAAATCTCTGTCTCTAGCTATGGTGTCTCGCCGTCATTTTTTCTGCCGAATGCGGATGTACCCCCTCAACTAGCTCAGCAAGCTCTGTTAATACCTGACCATGGTGAGGTGTTGCTGCCGCTATCGGATCGAGGTCAGAAAAATCTCTCTACATTACTTAACGCTGACGCCCACCTCGAATAGCACCCTGGCCAAAGTAGTTTAGTTCTACTAGGCAGGTTGGGTTTGCTGTGTCAGCAGCACCCTGGCTAGTTTGAAGGACAAAATCTTCAGTAAAGTCACATACATGTAAGCCCACCAGTCGACCGCCTGTAAAAATTCTCAGCTGATAGCCATAGGCTTTAGCGCTTTCTCCAAACTGAGTAAGTATGGAATAGCGTTCTAAATAGTTTAGTAATGGCCAAATTTGGCCATTTACCATGACATCAACATGGGCAATAGTTCTGCCAGTATCGATGCTAACGGTGTCGGTATACGCTTGCCAGCTATTGATCAAACGCATGTTGATGGCATCTCCCACCTGCTGCTCTTGCCACCATAGACTCGGCATTGTAAAGTCCTCGGGAGATGGATTGTCATCTGCTGCGATCGCACCGTCATCGATTCGTGGCCGTTGACCATTCAGCTTACACATTGCTTCAATCTGTTCTGCCAATAGAGTCTGAGGTAATGGTTCTGCCTCTTCTGCCACGCTATCTGTTCTAGGTTGCTGATTAATCAGCTGACAGTTTGTCGCTGACGGCTGTTCTGTTTGGGCCAAGGCATAGCGCCCAGGCAAAACCAGACATAGAGCAGACAGGGTTGACCACAGAATGACTTTCATAGGCTACACAGCTGTAAAGAAAGCAGGGTTACTAAACGCTCTCGGTCAGGATTAACTCCTGACGATGTACATGTGCCAATGACAATGGCGCATTAGTTGAATCCATCTGCTGTCGTTCTAGCATACGCAGCACCTGTTCAGGACGCAGCATATTGCCATCATTTTGACAGCTACCTACATATCGAATAACGATATCCCCCGCTGTAGAAAGTTTTTGCCTGACGCTGTCGGGCAAATCAGCAGGCAAACTGTCAATGATTTCTAGATGATGCAGTCGTTCTCTCAGATTGATCTGCTTAACTTTGCCTGATTTAGTTGTGTGGGTATCTATGATTTCGGCTGTTGCCAAGATTTCATCTATCAAAGTCTGCCAGGCAACCTCGCAATTGGGTGTCTGCGCCGCAATAGCCAGCAGATAGTCGGCCTGTTTTAGGGTCTTAGTTGCAGACGGTGCTTTAATGTCAACTTCTTGAGCATCATAGATAGGCAAATTTTCAGATAGCTGTGTCTGTAGCTTTTGTCTAAAATCAGCCACATCCATATTTTCGGTCAGCTCGAAATCAACAATTTCCCCAGTGCTGGTTGCCCCTAAGGACAGAGCATTGGCTGGAGCAATACGTGGACCGGGATGATAGCCCCCTGTAAATGAAATTGGTAAAGCAGCGCGCCTAACGGCACGGTCTAGCATCCGAGCCAAGTCCAGATGGCCAATCAGAGCCATATCTCCCAATTTTCCGAGCGTGATACGCAGTCGCTGAACCCGCTCAGACTTGGGTTTGCCATGGCCCTCAAATGCCGGGATAGGAAGCGGTGGAATGACAACGTTGTGACCAAAGTCTGTGCCGCACACCCCGCAGTGAGAACAGCCTTCAAAGGAACAGTCAGGGACAACAGCTGCGGCCAGAGCCCGCCGTAGGTCATCCTGTAGCCATTGCTTATCGATGCCGGTATCTAGATGGTCCCACGGTAAAGGGGCATCCATCGCGGCTTGCCAGCGGTTCATATCCTCTAGCTGGTGGGTAGTCTCTTGTTCTAAGGACTCGCCCAAATTCCATTCGCCTTGCTCTACCTGACGATATTTCCAGGTAAGTCCAGCGTCATCAATTGCCTGGGTCCAAGCATTAAAGGCTCGCTCTAGACTTTCCCACCAGGCATCCATGCCCGCACCCAGTTCCCAAGCACGGCTTACCACTTTTGACAGTCGTCGATCGCCTCGCCCCACAAAGTCCTCCATCGCTGAAATCCGGACATCTGTGAAGTTGACTATGACACCGCGAATAGAACGGAACGCTTCTCGCAACATGGCCTGCTTGCGCTCAAACTCGCTTGTGGAAACAGAATGCCACTGAAAGGGAGTATGGGGTTTAGGGGTAAAGTTAGACACCGTGATGTTGAAATTTAAGGCCCTGCGCCCTTTAATGCGACATTCTCGGCGCAGCCACTGAATTGTTTCAGCAATCCCTAGAACATCCGCATCGGTTTCACCCGGTAACCCAATCATGAAGTAAAGTTTGACCTTATCCCAGCCCTGTTCGTGGGCAGTTTTGACACCCCGTAATAGCTCTTCATTGGTTAATCCTTTATTGATGATGTCTCGCATCCGCTGGGTTCCCGCCTCTGGAGCAAAGGTAAGACCGGTTTTGCGAGTGCCGCCAACAATATGGGCAATATTTTCGTCAAAGCGATCAACACGCTGACTGGGCAACGAGAGTGACACATTGTCGTTTTTGAGTCGATTTTTGACTTCAACGCCCACTGCAGGTAAAGCTAAATAATCAGAGCAGCTCAGAGATAACAAAGAAAACTCGTTGTAGCCCGTTGCCCGCATACCGCGTTCAATGGTGTCGACTACTTGCTCAGGGGCAACATCTCGGGCAGGGCGTGTCAGCATACCGGGTTGGCAAAAGCGACAGCCGCGAGTGCAGCCCCGACGGATTTCAATGGTGAGGCGATCATGCACCGTTTGCACATGGGGGACTAACCCAATGCTGTAATCAGGAATAGGTGTGGCTACCCGCCGCAGAACCCGCTGGGGTACATCATCTCGATTGGGATACACCGAGCCGTTGTCGGCCATATCGTAAAACTGTGGCACATAGACACCGGGCACTTGGGCAAGATCCAACAAAATTTCTTGTCGGCTCATACCTGCTGCTTTACCTTCTTCCAGTACCAGGCCAATTTCGGGCAACAGCTCTTCACCATCTCCCAAGGCGATAAAGTCAAAGAAATCAGCATAGGGTTCAGGGTTTGATGTGGCGGTTTGACCCCCTGCAAAGATGATGGGCCAACTAGAGTCATCCCAAGGGCCATCGCTACAGCGCTCTTGCCAGGTGAGAGGAATACCGGCCAGCTGTAGCATCTCTAAGATATTGGTGGCGCCCAATTCGTAGCTAAGGCTAAACCCTAAAATATCAAAGTCAGTCAGCGGTCGACGAGATTCGACGGCAAAGAGGGGTGTATTGCTTTCTCTGAGCTTTTGGGCTAAGTCAGCGCCGGGTAGGTAGGCGCGATCGCAAAGCTGTCTGGGCTGTTGATTAAGGATGCTGTACAAAATGATGTGTCCCAAATTGGACGCACCCACCTCATAGACTTCTGGATAAGTCAGCACCCAATGAATCGTGGCAGTTTCCCATGTCTTATGAACTGCTCCAAGCTCATTACCTAAATAGCGGGCAGGGCGAGCAATGTCTGGGGTAATCAGTTGATCTACAGCGATAGCCACGGCGAAGAAAAAACAACTCAGACATAAACTATAGCCGACCTCCGAAGACTAGCGCCAGCCTGACAAAGAGACCAGACAAAGGCATCAAACCTATAAGCTAAGGGGCTCTCAACTATAGTTGAGAGCCCCTTAGCTTGTGTAACCTTACCGAGTTAAGCTGAATGCTTTATGGAAAAGGTTCTGGATGTTGGCTTTAGGCGGCCTGAAATTCCTGAGTGTCTACCATTGAAACAGCGCGGTCAAGCTGAGCTAGCTCAAGAACAATACGGACTGGAGGTGCAACATCGCATAGGCTTAGACGCTTACGATGATGCTTTGCAGTGTTGCAGCCAGCCAGGATAGCGACCAGGCCAGAGTTATCTACGCTGTCTACAGCTGCCATATCAACAGCCACTTCGCTGGCGTTATCAGAGGTGATAGCAGTTAGCATTTCTTTTCTAAATGCATCAGCATTCGCGGATGTTAGAGCGCCTACAGGTCGCACAACCTTAACTGATGTTTTAACGGTATTCATAGTCTGTCTCCTATCAGCATAGTTAGATTGAAATAAATGTCTGACTACGACCTTTCCATATGTTGTCGAAGCTAACTTGGTGAATCTCAGCTTGCCCAGATACCCAAAGACTGTTTGTGAAATCTTAATGTCTGGCAGAGCTATTTGAAGTTTCCAGAAAGTTGACTCGTCAAACAGTAGCCATGACTACCCTACTGAGGGTAACGCTGTTCGACAGCGATGCTTGGTGATGCCGATCACTGAGGAACATCAACCTAAGCAGTTTCACTTGAGATACCCCCAACCAGTGGAAACCATGTTCCAGATGGAAAATGGTCCATGGGATCTAAACACTGACTAAAAGCCCGCTAAAATCATGCATTCGTTTGCCATTCGCCAGCTTGTAGAGAAAGCTCTTTACACCAAGAAACTGACTCCCGACATTGAGGAACAGATTAATTCTGAACTTTCTCGCTTAGGCTACATATCTGAAGTTGACTACGAGGCGCTTGAACTGCTCATGAGTGAGATGGATGAAGGACGTATTAAACTTGTTCCGACCGTCCCATAGCGCCCCGAACTGGTTTACGGTCACTGAATTTACTCGTAAATTGAGCAACTGTAGCTTCACCTATTTATATTTAGGAAGCAAAATTAATAGGCTCCATTAGTTGGATGTACAGACGTTGCATCCAACATCTCTCCAACAGAAATTTTTGGATCTTACTAAAACCCTTATCCCTTGTCTAAATTTCTATCGTATTGAGACTAGCTTCGTAGACGATTGAGGCGTATCGCCGTCAGAATCACTGTGGTTCCAACACGTGTGTAAAAAGTGTTGAAAATGTTTTTTAGCTAAATTTTCAGAGCTAGTATTGTCCGCAATACGTAGGTGAAACAGCAAGGCGAAAAAGTCTGTATCGTACGCTAGCTTAAACCGCTCCATTGGCCAAACGAGATCAGGAGCTGTTTTTAGGTCATAGAGGTCCAGGTTGCAAGTCTCAGGGCTGGCCGCTGCTTTGGCAATCATCAGCTGCTGCTGGCGCGAGCCGTAAGGAAGATGACATACCAGCATTAAAGGCCGACACCATAAGCGTACTGAGCCGGCCAGCTGAATTGCTTCGGCATACAATCGCTGATCTAAGCACTCAAGATATACAATTTGACCGGTATTTATGTTAACCATGTTGAAAACAAAATTTCAATAAAGCGAATAGAGATAGACGTTAATTACAGGTTGGCTGTAATCTCAATGAGCTGTCCTGATGAGGACTAGCAGCTACAAAGCAGCATTTTTGTCTATTTGAGATGCAAAAGTTCAATTTTTGTTAAATTAGCTAATAAACTACCATTTAGCGTGTTGCGAAGTATTTACTTAAATTATTTATTCGTTGCTTTTAAAGCTTGCTCGAATTGTTAATAACTCGCAAGTCCTTGCCTGAAGATTGTTTTGAGGCTCACAACGGAGTTTTAGGATAAGTTCTGGTTAAAATTAAAAACGGTGTGTGTGGCTTACGTTTTGAGCTTTTTCTCAGAACTGGCTGTTTGTAAATATAAACCTCGCTTGATTTAACGATTGATAAGGTTATGGTGGCTACCGGGACTATTGAAAAAACAGTTACGTCTAATAAGCGGCAGCATGCTCCCCGCTATCGGGTTTTGCTACATAACGATGATTTCAACTCTATGGAATATGTAGTGGACTCCTTGGTGAAAAGCGTACCTAGTCTATCGGTGCCGCAGGCGGTCGATATTATGATGCAAGCACACAATGCGGGCGTGGGTCTTGTGATTGTGTGTGAGCTAGAGCATGCAGAGTTTTACAGTGAGATGCTTCGCTCTAAAGGGCTGACAAGCACCATCGAGCCTGATGAGTAGCCCCAGGCTGTTTGTTCGACGCAGCATTCTCTAAGCACCCATGAGTCTTTGGCAGCGCTGCTATCAACGAGTTGCTCGTGGTTCGCTGGTAGGGCGTATTGCCTTTTTCTTTGTATCCTTACTAATCTTGTGGTCTCCGTTTGCACTGGTGTGCTACGGAGCCGGGTACTTGTGGGGACAGATACAGCTGACAAGCACGCTGGCGCTGGTTTTTCTGTATCTTTGCTTTATTGGTAATGCTTGGTTTTGGGGGCGCTGGGGGCATGGGTGGCTACGTCCGTTTGAAACCTATGGTCTGGTCTTTAGCTGGAGCTTTTTAGCCGATACAGTGTTGGCCCTAATTTTTGGGTTGGCTTTAGTCTGCCTACTGTTTGGGGTCAAGGTGTTTGCTGGTTGGGCTAGCTTTCAATTTCAGCCCCTGTCGGCGATTGCTCTAGAGGGATTAGCCGTTGGTATCGGTGTTGGTTTAGCAGAAGAACTTCTGTTCCGTGGTTGGTTACTCACTGAGTTGAAAACTAAGCTGTCACGCTCCCAGGCTATTCTCTGGAGCAGTGTTATCTTTGCGATCGCTCATTTTATTAAGCCACTATCAGAGGTGTTGCGTACCTCGCCTCAGTTTTTTGGGCTGCTGCTGCTGGGGATTATTTTGGCCACCTGGCGATATATTTACCGCTCAACACGTCCGTTTGCCAGTTTGGGGTTGCCAATGGGTTTACATGCTGGGCTAGTTTGGGGCTACTACATTGTGGATGTAGCAGACCTAGTGGTCCCTTCAGACCGTGTTCCTGAGTGGGTGACGGGCATCCACGGCAACCCTTTATCTGGAATTTTAGGATTAGTCATTCTAAGCAGTGTGGTTTGTCTATCTTTTATCAAGCTAGGTCAAACCTCTAAGATTCACTCAAAATAGCTGCCAGCAATGCTTTTTGCGCGTGCAGTCGGTTTTCAGCCTGATCCCAAAGGCGCGATTGAGGTCCTTCCATTGCATCATTGGTAATTTCTTCGCCACGGTGAGCTGGTAAGCAATGCAAGATAATGGCCTGCGGGTGAGCAAGGTCGAGCATGGTCTGATTGATCTGATAGGGCTGAAATTTAGGCATCCTTGATGCGGCTTCAGTTTCTGCTCCCATACTGGCCCAAACATCTGTGTAGAGTGCATGACTGTTTTGAGCAGCCGCTTTTGGATCTTGAGTGACAACTACCTCGCTGCGGTCTTGAGCGATTGCTTTAGCTTGTGCAACGACGCTTGACTCTGGGGCGTAACCGTCTGGTGTGGCCACTCGAATATTGACTCCAGCTAGAGCACAGCCCAGCATCAGTGAATGGGCAACATTATTGCCATCCCCCAGATACGACATGGTTAAATTCTCCAGGGTGCCAAAGGACTCTTGCAGAGTCAGCAAATCTGCCAGAATCTGGCAGGGGTGTTCAAGATCGGTCAGGGCATTAATCACAGGAATTGAGGCATATCGAGCAAACTCCTCAATTTCAGACTGCTGAAAGGTGCGAATGGCTACCACATCTAAATAGCGGTCAAGGACACGGGCGGTATCTGCAGTCGGTTCTCCTCGCCCTACTTGAGTAACGCCAGCATTGAGGTCTAACACTTGCCCCCCGAGCTGATACATGGCGACTGAAAAGCTCACACGGGTACGTGTCGATGCTTTGGAAAATACTAATCCAAGCACCTTGTTAGGACATTGGGGCTGGATGGTGCCAGCTTTTAGCTGCGCGGCTAGTTTGAGTAAGTCATGTAGCTCTGCGCTACTCAAATCTGCCATGCTAAGTAGATCACGTCCCTTGAGTGAGTCCATAACGTCTTTGGTGATAAGCGATGAGTCAACAAGATACTACTATTTAGTCTGGGAAGGCGGTATTGATGTTTTGGGGGAATGTCATGGAGGATTTAGAAATTAGGGTATGGGACTTTATTCGCGGCTGATTTTTCCGCGCTTGTTGGACCTGTCGATGTCTGGTCGGGAATTGAGCCATTATCGCCAGTCGTTGCTTAAGTCTGTTAAAGGCCAGGTGCTGGAAATTGGATTTGGTACAGGGTTAAATCTGCCTTACTACGGTGAAGGGGTGACCACACTGACGGCCATTGATCCAAATGAGGGTATGGCTGCGATCGCACATCCACGAGTTCAAAATTCATCTATAAATGTCGCTTTAGAAACTGCCAGTGCCGAGGCGTTGCCCATGGATGCTGAAAGTTTTGATGCTGTTGTGTGTACCTGGACCCTGTGCAGCATTCCTAACCTGGACAAGGCGTTGTCAGAGGTGTATCGAGTGCTAAAACCAGGTGGACAGTTTATCTTTATCGAGCATGGTCTCAGTCCTGAACCCGGTATTGGCAGCTGGCAGCGTCGGCTGACGCCGATTCAGCGACGCATTGCTGACGGTTGCCATATTGACCGACCCATCGCCAGTATTGTTAAAACGATTTTTAACCACGTAGAGTGGGATGAATTCTATGCCAATGACTTACCCAAGTTACTGGGGTATTTCTACAAAGGCGTGGCCACTAAACCTCACCACCCTTAAAAATTTTGGCAATTGCGATCGCGATTCTTTCAATATCAGCATTTAACAGCGGGGGCCACTCTACATGGGCACGCCGACCCTGCTCATAAGATTGGCGACTTTCATAGGCCAGCTGATGTAGGGCGTAAACTAACGTGCGTTCTAGCTGTTCTGCGGTTTTGAGCTCATTTGCAATGGTTGTTAAGGCCAATAATAATGATGTTACCTGGCCAGGCACGGGGGGAGAATGCTGTTGCAGCCGCGCTAAAAATGAATCAGCCACAGTCACATCTGCTTGGGTCATCACTACATGTCGAGCTGTCTTCATGTCCATAGTGTGCGGAAAAATGAATGATACCGTCTGGTGCTACAGGTTCCGCTCACCATAAAGTCAAGAATGACGCGCGTCAATTCTGAAGCAGAGACAAAGCTATAGGACAAGCTTCATAAAAAATTCATCGTCTAGGTATGCCCAAGACTTGAATCCACAGGACAAACTGAAAGATAGGGCATTAAACACTACCGTGTTGATTGCATAAACACTCTGTCATCCCGTGTGTGAGATTGGTTCCCTTAAGCATTGACCAGCATTTTCTAGGGAACATTTTGTAAATAGCAGCTGTGCCTGCTCGGTAATTGTTATCCACTTACATGGGAGCAATGCCAACGTTTCGGTAGGAATTATTCACACTATGGCTAGTTCGCGCTTTGTTCCCTTTGTTGATTTATCTAAACAGCATGGTCGGCTTCGCTCAGAGTTGACGGCGGCGATAATGGCTGTGGCTGAACGCGGTGACTACATTCTGGGTAAGTCAGTTGACCACTTTGAGCAGGCGTTTGCTGCTACCTGTAATGCTCGATATGGCATAGGTGTGGGGTCTGGGACCGACGCATTGACTCTAGGGCTGCGGGCCTGCGGTGTAGGGCCTAGAGACCAAGTAATTTTACCTGTCAATACATTCGTGGCGACTTTGATAGGCGTGCTGCAGGCGGGGGCAACCCCCGTCTTTGTTGACTGTGATTTAGAAACAGGGCTGATTGATTTAGCCGCAGCGCAACGGGCAGTTAATCGCAGAACTCGGGCCATAATTCCTGTCCATCTCTATGGTCAGATGGTGTCGCCCCAGGCCCTGCAATCCTTTGCCAAGGATCATAATGTCATTGTTTTTGAAGATGCGGCCCAAGCTCATGGGGCTGAGCGAGATGGACTCAAAGCTGGCGGCGTTGGGTTAGCAGCGGCCTTTAGCTTTTATCCCAGTAAAAACTTGGGAGCAATGGGCGATGGTGGGATGGTTGTGACTCAAAAAGATTTGGTTGCCCAAACTGTCAAGTCCCTGCGCAACTATGGTTCAACACGAAAGTACTATCACACAGACCCCGGAGGAACCAACAGCCGTCTGGATACGCTACAGGCTGCCATATTACAGCTTAAGCTTGAGCATTTGGCGGCTTGGAACTGCGATCGCAATCGGCTAGCTAAACTTTATGATGAAGCCCTAAAGCCGCTAGCTAGCTTTGGTCTACTACCAATGGCTAATTACAGCGGTAATGGTCATGTGTACCACCTTTACGTTATCCGTTTGACCCCCAACTGTCAGATTGACCGCACCCGTTTGCAACAGGAGTTAACCGCTCATGACATTCAATCTGGCATTCACTATCCGGTGCCCTGCCACCTACAGCCTGCATTCCACCACCTGGGATATCAACTTGGTGATTTCCCCATCGCTGAGCAACTGAGCCAGGAGATTCTATCGTTGCCTATATATCCAGGCATGACTGACGAACAATTAGAATACGTTGTCGAAACAATTTCAAAGGTTCTTAAAGCCTGCCCAGTATTGATTTAAATAAACTCTAGCGAAACATCTACTATGATTAGTGTTCCTCAATCTAAATCTTCACGCTGGGTGATTGAGCTAATAGTTATTAGCTGTCTGGTTATCCTCTACGGACCGTTGCTCTATCACTGGGTGTGGGACGGCTGGGTCAATAAGAACATTAGTATTCAGCATGAATATTTCAGCCATGGTGTTTTAGGGATTCCCTTGGCATTCAAATTGTGCTGGGATAAACGTCAAACTTGGCATCGATTAAACGATAGCTATCACTGGAGCGGTATTGCTTGTTTAGCCCTTGCATTTGTTTTTTACGCCAGTGGGGTGATGGATGCTATCAATCTATCGTTTCCCCTGATGCTCACCGGTCTGCTTTTGTGTCTCAAAGGTCCAGCCGGTCTAAAGCTCATGCTTTTCCCACTAGTGTTGATTATTTTTTCGACACCAACACAGCTGCCTTACCTGATTGAGCCTTACATTCTTCCACTTCAGCGGTTTATCGCAACAGTCGCAGGGACTATTTTGCACGGGCTTGGTTATGACGTGGAAGTCAATAACATATATTTGAGTATGAATCAGCAGCTGGTAGAAGTCGCGCCCCACTGTGCAGGTCTAAAAATGCTGTTTACTAGCCTGTATATGGGGCTAGTTCTGACGTACTGGACAGGTATATATCGATCACGGCTGCGCACAGGAATCTTTTTTGTGGGCATCATTTTAATCAGTGTCATCGGTAATATCCTCCGTAATACGATTTTGACCTTTTTCCATGGCAACAGTATGAAAGAGGCATTTCACTGGCTGCATGAAAGCTGGGGAGGCGATATTTACTCAATGATTATGTTGGGGTCATTGGTTTTGGTGGTGAACGCTATTCAAAGTCATGTCCCTTTGAAGCTAGCCACTGCAAAAGTGCATACTGATGGCAACCAATCTCTAAAACAAGCACCTCCAGTTGATTTTTAAGACATTATTTCTTCCGAAAAGTCACAACCTTTCACAAATGGATAGTTTTGCAAATGGCGTTGTCGTTGTTCTCCTCAGATTCTAAATCTAGAACTTGGCCAAGGTGGTTAGTTGTTGCCGTTTTGGTCGCTATCATTACAGCTGTTGCTCTTCCTCAGTATGTTTCAGGGCAGTTGTCCTGGCAGTCGCCACCGGGGGTTCCTCAAATTCGCGCTATTAGAGAGCTGAAGGAGACCGGGTTATTTATAGAAGGTTGGTCCCAGGATTTTCAGCAGAAGATCCCTATTGGTGGTTCTCAGTGGTCAGTCCAGCAATTGACCCATGCCAGCGATTCCACTCCGCAGCAGATGGTACTCTTCCTGAAACCACAGGGGCAAGCAGACGACCAGCCTGAAGTTGAGTGGATTGATATCAAGGGTTCTCAAAAATGGCAAACATCTGACCAGCGCCGACTGCGCACAGGGATGCTGAATATCGATACTTTTCGGGCTTGGACATCAACCCAAACTTTTGCTGTTGCCCAGTGGTACGCCTTACCTGAAGGGGGGCATCCGGCTCCATATCATTGGTTCTGGCGTGACCAAAAGTATCAGTGGAGTCGAAGAGAACGGTTACCTTGGGTTGCAGTAAGTATGCTAGTTCCAATGCCTCCGCTTGGAGATGTATCCCTCTTTTATTCTGATTTGGAAAATCTTAGCCAGCAGGTACAAAAGTCATTAGAGAATACTGTTTTTCTTGATGAGTCCTAGGGTTAAGAGTGTCCGCAATTGCGTTTGTGTGAGATTTATAGTGGTGACAAAGATAAGCTAAAGTGACTACATTGAAACTTTTATAGCTTTCGAAAGTTAGTTCTATTCCAAACACACTTTCATTAATTTTAAGTTGGTATGGTTCTCATCAAAAATGCCACAGCATCTCAAGTTTCTCTTGATAAAAAGTTAGGCTTATTAGCCAGCCAGCTTTTATTGGGTTTAGTCTTTTGGTCTCTTTGTCAGGTGCCAAGCAGGGCTCAGCTGGAGCCTTTACCTGCCGAGGAAGAACTAGCACCCGCTCAAGATGATGCTAATGACGATGAAGAGTTACCTCTAGATGCAGATGAGGCTGAGCTTCCTTCCGTTGAACGGTTGGAGAGACGACCTACACTTGAAGACTTAGACCCTCGCATTCGCACGGGTACTACTCCCAGCCCCGTTGAAAATGCATTTGAGCAGTATCGTTTGGGACCTGGCGATGGTATTTTTGTCAGTGTTCAGCGATTTCCTGATCTTTCATTTCAAGCAACTCTTGATCAGCAAGGAAACGTAATTCTGCCAATTGAAGGGGCTGTTTCTTTAGAAGGACTGACTCTCAATGAAGCAGAGAATAGAATTCGGGCTGTTTACAATCAATACGTAGTATTGGCTGAGGTCCGCTCCATCGGTCTAGCTGAGGCTCTCCAAGGACTGCCCTATCAAGCGGCAGAAACTGAGATTAATAGGCGCATTATTCCTGACTACCAGACCCTACGCTCTGAGAATCCACGTCAGTTTCGTGCCCCTGATGTGACACTCACTTTAACGGCTCAGCGTGGCGTAGAGATTGTTATGTTAGGCGAGATTGAGCGTCCCGGACTGTATCCCCTCGAAGTGCCTCGACTAACTGCTGCTCTACTAGCAGCTGGTGGAGCTAGGAGTACAGCCGATTTGCGCCAAGTGAGGATTCAGCGACGTTTACCTGACAATAATGTTATCGAAAAGACTGTTGATCTTTACACGCCTATTCGCGATGGAGATCCTATGCCAGAGGAGCGTTTAGAGAATGGAGATGTTGTTATTATTTCGCGCCTCGATCCGGCACAGGCGCAAGACTATGATGTCAATTTTGTCACCCGTTCAACACTTGCTCAACCCAATATTGTAGTTCGAGTATTTAACTACCCAGCTGGTGTTGCTGGTGGTCGAGTGATACCCAATGGCAGCACATTTGCCGATGCACTAGTGGGTGATTCTGTAAGGGGTGGTGACGGTATAGGGTTACCCCTTAATCAGGCAAATCTTCGCTCAGTAGCGTTAATTCGGTTTGATCCAGAAGAAGGTGAGCCCGTAGTTCTAAAGTTAAATGCTAAGGATGCCATCTATGGGGACCCAACTCAAAACCCACCCCTTAGGGATAACGATGTGATTGTGGTGGGCCGCAACCTTATCAATCGCATTACCTTTGCGATTAATACGATTACTCAGCCTTTCCAAGATACTCTGAGTTTTCTGCTTTTCTTTGACAATTTTGGTGACTTATTTGACGACGATTAGCAGGTCTGTAAACACGGCATATCCTAAGGAAGGGTAGATTTAACGATTGAGCTATGATTTGCTTAAATGTCCGGATCAGTTTCAGGCCTTTGACATATCACTAATCTTTTTGCCTGAGCAGTTCAGGCTCTTGCTTCGAACTAGTCCTTTTTATTCGGTGAGTGTCTATGGTATCTCCTATCATCAAGCGGTACACGTTAGCTGTCCAGCGATATAAGTGGGCTGGACTGACATGCTTGTTGTCGATTGTGGGAGCTTCGGGAGTCGTTGCTCTGCAGCCGCCACCGCCTCTTGAGTTCTATTCCGAGGGAACTCTGGTGGATAATTCTCCATTGGTTTCGTTAACCAATACAGCAGACACGATCGATCAGCTCGGTCGGGGCATTATTAGCGAAGATCAGTTGCTGTCTGAACTGCTGCTACAAGAGGTATCTCGGCAGTTAGGTAATCGAGGATTAGATTTTACCCCAGGAGAGATTCGTCGGAACACGACTGTAGACGTCGATGGTGGTAATAAAAATGATCCAGGTGTGCAAGCCGTTGTCCGCTTTATTCATCAAGATGAAGAAGTTGCGACAATTGTTCTGAACACGCTGTTTCAAGGAATGGTCGAGCTGAGTCGTGTGCGCAACAAAGCACGATTACAGGCAATTAATCATGCGCTAAACGAGAGATTACCAACAAATGAAACTGCGCTCAGACAGGCTGAGCAAACGTTAGAACAATACGATCGTCAGGAAGGTCCTGCAATTCAAGCAGCTCTAGACGGTAGCTTACTGAGCCAGATCTCGGGTAGTCAGCAGCAAATTCGGCAAAATCAAATTACTTTGGCAGGTATAAATACTCAAATTCAAAGTCTGGAGAGCCGTTTGGGGCTCAGTGCAGATGAAGCGTATGTGTCTTCGGCACTGAGTGCTGACCCCCTGATTGCCGATTTACGTGCTCAATCGTATCAGGTTGAAAGTGAGCTAAGTGTTTTACAAGCGTCAGATTATCGAGCTGATCACCCAATTGTTGTAGATGCGTTGCGTAACCTAAATGCCATACAGTCGCAGCTAAATCGCCGGGTGAGCGAAGTTCTATCTGGAGATGGGCAAACTGCAGCTTTGCCTGCTGGAGTAATCAATGTAAATAGCAATTTGGATCCTGCTCGCGCTGCTCTGGCAGATCAGCTAGTTACTCTGCAGACTGAGCGGGATACGCTGATTACTCAAAATCAGGTACTAGCTCTCTCGGCTCAAGATCTGCGCGAACAGTACTCAAGTCTGCCAAATAAGCAGCTGGAACGTGAACGTTTGGCTTACCAAGTAGGTCTCAAGAAGGCCCTATACGATCAAATTCAAGCCCGTATCGTTGATGCGGAAGCCGCCGAAGCTGAAACGGTTAGTAGTTTGACGGTTGCAAGCCCACCTACAGCTGTCATCAATGAGCCTGAAAGACCCAATCCTGCAACGATTTTATTAGCAGGCGGCATCTTAGGTTTGGTGGCTGGCGGTGGCAGCATTTTCCTTTTGGATATGCTGGATGGCACTGTCCGTACACCAGAAGACTTGGAAAAACTTCTACGCGATCAAGATATGCCCATTTTGGGGGCCGTTCCAGTCATTCGTACACGACCTGCTAAAGCTGCTCCTATTTTGGTACAGGCTGACTCTCAGTATCACAGCAGCTATGAGCGCTGTCTGAGTAAGCTGCGTCTGACAGGTTTTGAGGATAGTGTGATTGGGCCTCGCGTCGTTTTGATTACTAGCACTATTGCCGATGAAGGTAAGAGTGTTACTGCCTACAATTTAGCGATTGCTGCTGCTCAGGCTGGACGAAGGACTCTACTGGTTGAGGCTGACTTACGCTCCGGTTCAAAAGCCCAGTACTTAGGGTTAGTCAATGATGAGCAGGTAGTAACGGAGCCGCTGCGCTACTACGGTGGCAGCATTGGCGACAATGTTCGTATGGTGCCATTTATCGAGAATTTGTACGTATCACCCAGTCCTGGGCCCCAGCGTCAGGCTGCAGCAATTTTAGAATCGAGTGAGATGCGTCGTTTTCTAGATGATGCACGAGAGCGATTTGACATGGTAATTTTGGATACTCCATCTCTGAGTCGTGTAGATGATGCGCTGCTGCTTGAGGAACAGACTGATGGAATGGTTTTGGTCGCACGACCTGGGGTGACAGAACGAGCTGTTTTAAATACGGCACTTGAAGAGTTAGACCTCAATGAGGATATTCGTTTGTTAGGCGTTTTGATTAACGGCGCTAACGTTACTCTTCAAGATGAGCTTGATGATTATGAAGATGAAGATGAAGATGGTTATCTGCTAGATGACGATAAAGAAGCTCCCCGCGCGGTAGCAACGACACCTGTAGATTTTTAGGTGTTTTGTCAGAAATCTTGAGTAGGGCCGCTCATAGGCAAGGTTTGATTGCAGAGTTTACTGTGGCTCTACATTCCTTGTTAAAATTCTGTCTATCGGATATCAAAACAAAGTCCGATGTCGGGTGATTGCCTTTAATGCTTTTATTAAGACGTATGACGACATACTATTACGCCACAGCTAGCCAGCATTTTCTATTAGAAGAAGAGCCTTTAGCAGAAGTTCTTAAGGAACGGCGGCGTTATTATCAAGAACAAGAAAAAGAGATTGATTTTTGGCTTATTAAGCAACCTGCTTTTTTGGAAGCACCTGAGCTAGAAGTTGTAAAGGCGAGCTGTCCACAGCCTGCGGCGGCAGTCGTCTCGACTGACAAGGTCTTTATCACCTGGCTAAAGCTAAGACTTGAATATATTGCAATCGGGGAGTTTGAGACTCCACTGACGTCGGTTAGCGATCCATTAGCTTCGCTAGCACCTGCCGCTTAGCTGGCATATAAACATTATTCAAGCTATAACTCTGGGATGTTTCTTCTAGAATATGGTGGCTTGAGTACAGATGCGGTCTAGTCAGCTTGGAGCTTTAGCTATGGGATATCGGTGGCTAAGTGGAGCAATCATTGTTCTTGTTGGTGTTAGCAGTCAGGGGATAGCTCAAAGCTATCCTGACTGTCCACCACCGGCCAGTGGAGAATACTTGCTGCTAGTGCGGGGTGCGGATGAGACAACTCGCGATCGCACTACCTCGGTGCTACCTGTCGATAAAACCACCTTGGTGTGTAACTACTTGGGCGATACCGTCATTCGCGCTGGCGGTTTCAATTCCTTAGAGGTAGCCAACTCCTGGGCGCTGTACCTCAACGATATTGAGCAGTTGGAAACGGTTGTGGTGGAGCCATCTGCTGCTACTGTAGCAACCGTCCCTGAGCCTGCTACAGCCCCTTCCGAAGCCCCTGAGCCTGCCACAGTCCCTGAGCCTGCCACAGTCCCTGAGCCTGCTACAGTCCCTGAGCCCGTTGTTGGCGCAGAAGAACCTGCAGAGTCTCCAGCGGTTCCAGCAGCAGCGGAGCCTGAGCAACCGCCTGATGTTCAGCAGTCTGCAGCAGCAGCAGACCCCACGCCTGAACCTGCCACGGAGCCAGCGGCCATCGCTGCCAACGGTGAGAATAGTTCTGCTCAGTATCAACCGACCTTATTGGGGGAAGGGGTGGCAGTGCTGGTGGACTATCAGCAGAATCCTGATATTGGTCGTGATTTAGCTCAGCAAGGCGTCATCGGACTAGCTGTCTATCAACAGCAGCCTTATTTATTAGTACTACATACCACCGATTCATCGGCAGCGGCAGCTAGACTACAAGAGCTAGTTGATACTGGCCTAACCTCGTTCTTAGTGGACGGTCAGCAGGTGATCAGATTGACGGACAGTATTCAATAGAGTCGACACCTTTCTTGCTGTTATCGCCTTAATAGGCTGGTGCTGCTAGCAAACCGATAAAAACTCCAAGGGCCGCCCCGGCAACAACCTGAACAGGTGTATGACCTAGCAGTTCTTTAAGCCGATCTTCTTGAAACTCGTGCTCATTAAAGAATTCATCCACAATTTGGTTTAGTACGCGTGCCTGTTTCCCAGCGGCCTGACGTACTCCAGCCGCATCGTACATAACAATCACAGCAAATACTGCAGTCACTGCAAAGGCTGGGCTAGACCAGCCAATGGTTTGGCCAATACCACAGGCTAGAGCTGTAACCAGGGCTGAATGAGAGCTAGGCATTCCACCTGTTTCCACAAGAACACGGAAGTTAAGCCGATGATGAGTAATCGCTTCAACGATCAGCTTGATTAATTGTGCACTTAAACAAGCGACAAGAGAGACAACAAGAACGTGGTTTTGAAAAATCTCGCTAAAGGCTTCCATATGGATATGACGTTGATGAGATATTAATGCGTACGTGCAGTGATGTAATCTGCGATCGCAACCAGGGGTTGCTTTAAGTGACCGAAGGGAGCTAACTCATCTTTTGCAGCTTGTATTAAATTTGCAGCCTGTTTCTTAGACTCTTCTAAGCCCCAAATACTAGGATACGTAGCTTTTTGGGCTTGAATATCTTTACCGATTGACTTTCCTAATTCCTCTTTTGTAGAGGTAATATCTAGGACATCATCAACAATCTGAAATGCTAGACCTATATTTTGAGCATAGCGAGAAAGACGCGCTACAGTGTCTGTCTCTGCCTCTGCCAAAACAGCTCCGGCCACCACAGACACCTCCAGCAGTGCGGCTGTCTTGTGCATATGAATATAATTGAGGGTCTCGATGGATGTATCCGGGTTGCCCTCAGAGGCTAAGTCCACAATCTGACCACCCACTAATCCTTCTGCTCCAACAGCCTTTCCTAGGCGTCGAACCACGTCTAAAACAGCTTTTGGAGGTACATTCTCAGTACGGTCGGCAATAAATTCAAACGAGTATGCCAAGAGTGCATCCCCGGCCAAAATTGCCACATCGTCCCCATAGACTTTGTGGTTTGTCAGCTGTCCCCGACGATAGTCGTCGTTGTCCATGGCGGGCAAATCAACGTGGATGAGTGACATGGTGTGCACCATTACCACGGCGCAGGCAGTGGGCATGGCT